>Ga0209363_1000468_pt1 | contig 15730 bp, 11 predicted proteins | sample WorMetexBAHAMAS3_FD_187385 | JGI IMG/M metagenome (GOLD analysis project Ga0209363, IMG submission 187385) | Marine gutless worms symbiont microbial communities from Max Planck institute for Marine Microbiology, Germany - Inanidrilus exumae... | ecosystem: Host-associated > Annelida > Digestive... | reverse complement strand
CCTGCCTTTCCTTCGTATGCGTTCACCAGATGGCGCCACCTCTAACTGAGGTAAGAGACATCTAATTGCAGCTTACTACTCATCTATCGACCCCGAAGGGATGAAAGGCTGAGTTGGCCTGGTTGGATGACCCATAGCGGACAGTTTACCCACATAAGTGGTCACCCGTCAGCTACATGTCGAGCGCAGGACAGAGAAAGTACGCTGTCCGAAGACCGACGTTCTACCACTGAGCCACGCAACCAACCGATTTACCCACGCATGGTTACGGTGTTCAGCGGAATGTGTTTGATGGTTTGTCCGTTTTCCCACACGATATCAGAAAAACCAGAGCAGCTAGGATCACCAACCCTGACATAGACATGGTCCACCATGAGTCCTGGAAACCTTTTTATTCTAGAGTCAAAAGGTCAAAGGTCACAAGGCACAAAAAACCGTGCTAGCGTAGCTTTCTGCACTCTTGTATGCGTGCTGGCTTCTTCTAACTATACACTGTCACCGCTACCATTAGTGACAACCACCATCACTTCTTCAATACTTCACTTACATACAACATGTTCTATAAACCCTTCCATCACAGACTACTTTGACTGAGTCCATACTGACAAGAACTCAGTCCAGGTTTCTGGACCCTAATGGTCAGCAAAGGCACCAGTTGCCTAAAGATATTCCATCCGTTTCATACTCTAGCCTCCGCAACTGCATCAGCATCTCCATCTGCGCTCAGCCTGTCACCATTCTATCATTACAAATGTACAAGTACCCATTATGTCTGTCTTGGGAAGTGATGACCTTGGCCACATTACAGATGCATGGTGGGTTGAACCCATACGGATTGAGTGACAAGCCATAGGCACTATACTGCTCACCGCGAAAGTAAAATAACAGTGTCACGTAGGCTGCTATTCAAACACGGGAACCAAGTGATCAGCAACTGAAGATAAATGTTTCCATCCGCCTCACCGTAGAGTTATTACATCCCGCATACCAGCTGCTGAGATAATCATTACCTCCCCCACCAAAGGTGATGAGAGGTTATAATTTTGTCGGCGTCGGTAGATATATAGGTATGTTTGTGAACTACTTCTTGGCGCCAATTCAAGTCCGATTGTCACCAATCTTGGTCAGTCATGCCCTTGGTCACAGGGGACGAGGCGATTAAATTTTGGAAGGTCATAGTCAAAGGTCAAGGTCGGTGGGGGAGGTATGCGCTCTACTAAGCTCTTCTAGTTATCAAGCTGCCTTACCCAGTGACAGTGACGACGTCGGCGCGGAAAAGCCGACACGGACGACATGAGGGTTCTGTTCCTCTGGTGGAAGATGGTCGACGTTCAGCTGTTCCAGAATCTGCACAATACACATCATCATATTACACACCTCCACAAATCTTCCGCTAACGTCTCTTAATCCTACTTACCCACTATTTTCCCTTTCTGTTCACACGGCCTTCTTTTCGGGAATTATTCCGGGCTGGGCCGATCTTCAAAACCGAACCAGTACCATCACCGCAAGTGCTTTATCAGCAACATTCTAGGTGAACGTGGGTCCGCTGAATCCCGCTTGAATATTTCCGCTACTTGTTCCGGAAGAGAAGCTTTGCGGATATGGGCACAGGTTTTTATGGGTCAGATACCCCTCCTCACACCCAACTAACCGTGACAAAACACAGACGACACCGCGAAATGAATAAGTAAACACAGCAAAGTATTCACTGACGAACAAACAACGTGCAGCTAAGCAGACTCCTCGATAAAAGTCAGTAGCCACCAAGCCTCACAAAGTGACATTTGACATCAGTACTCCAGACACTGAAGGTTCACTTTCTGTGGCTAACAGTGTGGAACACTTTCTGACAAATGCTGATGACACATTTATCACCGTTATTTAGACTGGCTTGCATAGTTGGCAGACAGTAGACGCTCACCTTAACTTGGAAGCAGACTTTGCCCTGCGTGACTCCGTACGTGCTTCGGACTCCGGTCCACATGAAAGCAAAGCCAGCAAAGGTCATCGGCGTCGCCTTGAAGCCGTCTTCGTCAATGGTCAGGCTCATATCGCTGTTATCTGCAATGTTCAGTCACCATTGCTACTGCACAATGTCACAGAACTCACAGTCAAAGCACCCAGCTAACAAAATCGACAGCAGAGGCAACTGCTTGGATGGCAGACTACAGTCAAGGTACCCAATTAACCAAAATAGGGACTCTGGCTAGCATCGACATGGATGCCTTCGGCCCTTCACCACCTCTATGGCCTGCTGCTACCCTGACCTTTGACCTCCAGAATCTAATCAGGTCATCAGTAGGGGCTAGTAAATATTCCCTGTAAGTTTCATCAAGAGTGATCAAACCTTCATGAGATATCGTGGTAACAAGATCTGTTCGGACAAACAAATGGACAAGAACAGCCGACAGACAACCCGAAAACCTGTAATACCTTCGACGACAGTATCAGGTCAAGGAGGCAACTATTTCCTCCCAACCTCATCACGTCTTTGGCTTTATATCACAGTCAGAACTCTGCCAATATTGAATGCTATCTGTGTATGTTTCACTCACATTTGTCCAGCTGAACAACGTTTGACGCCAACCAATCTTCATTTTCCTCCGGCTCAATTTTTTCCGGCGACCTTCACAAAAACATCATCATTCAACTGTCACAAAAATACGGAAAGATGAATGAGTATCAGCAGCAACATATTTACCATACTACTGCTGTTAGCAGAGAGTTCTGCACAATAATACACCAATGTTACCTGGACTGTTGGCATACTAATCTAGTCGGTTAAACACTCATGTTTACCTTACTAATGATGTCAACAGAGTTTTGCACAATAATGAACCCTATTATAAGCCAAGCAGCTCAGGGCGGCTTACATAAGACCGCGCAAACAAAACAACAAAAAACAAAAGCAAAAACACTGAATCGTGTCAATGGAGCTGTTCTGAATCACTATATCAAGCACTGAAAGTTTTCACTATGTGACAAGAAATCTGCCATAACATTCTACGTGCAAGTTCAAAATATCATGTCACTTGACAAAATAAATCCCCAACTTTCCAAAAAAATGACACTGGGCAGTGTTATCCAGTCTGGTTTTGCTCAAGCAGCCTTTTTCCACAGCTTTTCTCAATAACACCATGTCTCTGGAAAGTCTCCCAAGTGTTAATAATCAACTAAAATGACTCCTCGGTTAAACATTACAAAATCTTACTTGCTTCGGCCTTCGAAGAATGGCAGTATTTCTGTTAGTGCTTGATAACTATAAAAATTTTTTAACATAACCTTTGCAAAAATAGCAGTTAACTGATGAATAATTTCCATTAAACAAGAACATTTCAAATTCACGAATCTTAACTGGAGATTAACTTTCTTACACAACCACAAAAAAGTTGTGTTGCAGCAAAAAATATATATATAAAAGGTGGTGACAAAAACTGATAAGCAATGGTGCTCTGCTGGTTTAAACCATAAGTCCATTTTATTCCGTTTAACTGCACTCTTTGGGTTTTGGTTTTAACTTGAACTGCAATAGCATCAAAACAGAATTTTGACGACGCTCACACAAATGGCACAACATATAAATAAAATGCAATTATCGCTAAAATAATGACAATGGTTGAAAATTTTAACAGTTAATGGATTAATTAAATTCAAATACTGATGCATTCCTAGTGCTTCTGTCAGCCCATAAAGCAGAGGAATATCACCTCGAAACATGTCGGCGCTCACGCGACCTTGACCTTGAGCGACGGTGTCGTTCAGTTGACCTTGACCTGCTGCGACGTCTCCGTGGCGATCGAGAACGCGACCTGTGGGACCTTCACATTCGTTAACACACGACAGCATGCTGTTTCAGCTGCAAAGTTACGCTTACAAATGTATATATTATCAACATACACTACTTAGTTTTTCCTCGACTAGACCTACTTCGCAGACACTCCAGGTTGATACTATGGTGAGGGTAACTGCACTACGGGAATTCAATTCATGTGCAGCAGCAACATGGAACAGATTTCTCTTCACACAAGTCTCTACTGTAAAGTCAACTACTATCCTGCTGGCCCAAACAGAGCAGTAAACCCCCAACAAGTATTGGTAATCTCTGTTGGCAATTTTTAGCCCCCATCTTTTCTCAAAGTAGTGATTTTTTGCAGTGCAGTAACGGCTTCGGTGACATTTAATTTACATTAGCCAAGGGCACAATGATGGAAATTAGAAACCTCGCACGCACATCATACCAAAACTTGTATCCATTCCATTATGCCCAGTGACTGATATTGCAATTATTGACGTGTACTGTATATATAAAACTATGAGCAATTATATACAATTTATTCATGATTTCAAAAAAAATATATAGTTCATGCCAGCAAAGAAAGAACAATGCAGACCTGTGGCGGTCATCGCTTGGCGACCTTGACCTCTTGCGACGGTCCCGACGATCTGTTTATTGCAACACAATGTGCACACAGCAGCATGAAAGCTGGGACAATATTCATCGTATTTGGTAAATATTTCAAATCCAAGTAGCCTATAGCAATCAGCGTAAGATGCTCTATTTGCTGGTATAATTTTATGCAAACTGGTTAAGTGTTTTAGGAGAAGTAGTTACACACACATACATACATACATACATACGCAATTTGGTCATGCGGCTCTTAGTATATGCGTGACGCTCAATACGAAACCTGCTTGGCAGGTTTTGATAACACAGTTAACCATCAGTAATCTATAATGTCTGGTCCTATGTATGTGAATTTCGTATTGCGTATTGTTTTAGTACATAACCCAGCACAGAACAGTTCCGATAATTTTCTCCATTATTTTCCGGACAAACAGCATCATTGCTCATGCACTGTCCTTAACACTTGAGCCGTCCTTGGCATTTTGGTTTCACGAGCAACAAACAAGCTATACCAAAAAACGGTTAACAGTTCAGCTGCGCTCACCAGATTCCTCACTGTCTCGTTTCTTGTCTCGGTCTTTCTCAGACGACTCATCATCGAGTTTGACAGTATCAGAGTGTTCTGATTTCACGTCATTCTCCGCAGCCGCCGTAACACCGACTATCTCGACATCCATTGACTCGGTGGATGGCACTGCAGTCACTTCTTTCTCTCCATCATCGACGGTTGCAGCTTTCATCTCCACATCTGGCTCCTGTTCTGCTGCCGGCTCCGGTTCCGTTGCCGCAACTTCTGCCTGGCGAGGTGGAGACAGCGTCTTCTTCTGCGGTTCTGGAACTTCGATCACTGGTGAGGGCAGTTTTGGTGGTGGTGACTGCACAGCGGGTTTCACAGGTGACTTGGCCGGAGACGGCTCCTGTTTTGCTGGTGATGGAGCTGTAGCCTCTGGTTCAGCACGCGGCTGTGAAAGCTCCACAACAGGTTTCGGAGGAGTGGAAACTGGCTGCGGCTGCTGCGGAGGTGACTGGACAGTCGGCTTGGCTGGACTTAATGGCACAGCTGTTGGCTGAGGGGACTGGATAACAGGCTGGGGTGGTACGGCAGCAGGTGTTGGTGTCTCAACAACCACTGGCTTGGGTGGTGTCTGCACCACTGGGGACGTAGCTGCAGGTGCAGGCTGTGCCGGCGGAGGAGAAATGACCGGTTTAGCTAAAAACACTGCAACTGGTGAAACCTACAGAGTGACAACGACAACAACCTGCACTGTTTGCATCCGCATTGTCACCGAACACAACGTGATCAAGCCTTCTAAGAAAAGACCTCACTGGAAGTCACACAGATCATCAAGTTAGCACTTACTACTTGACAACCAAAAATATGTCACATCATAACCTACATCCACAATTCCACATCCAAAATGGGACATTTTTCATCGGGTAACCATAACCATATACTTTGAACTGTGACCTTGACCTTCTAACTTAATCTAAACAGGGTCAAAGTAAACCAGCAAGCCAAATATCTAGTCAAAAAGGATATTCTGTTCAAAAATGATTGATGGAAACAACTGCTCTACCAAGACCACCAAAACGGTCAGTAACCAGTACAGTACCAGACAACCTCAGAAATCCCATCATACCACATGAATCTGTAGTGTAAATATGCGACACATATAACTCGGGTATTCTGAGCTGCCATTGGCGGTCTGATGTCAATGAGCCAATGATAACAGAATGACGTCCATTCACCGAAGATTTTCGTAGGATTGTAGGATCCGGTGCTATCTCCATTTTTTTGAGTCAGACAGTCCACAAGTGACATTAGTCACAAATGAAGCTGTAAGCTATCATTACATTCTGACACTGACAGTTATCATCCCAGCTTCAGTGTTACCGCCCTTAGCCGGTACCAACAGAGGCAAATGCGTGTGAACAACTTACCTAGGGTCACTGCATGACTGTGGAACGGCCTCTAGTGCTCCAACACCATATCTACTGTGGCATCAGAAGGGTATACAGTCATACACAAAATTTTGCACCAATTACATGTATATATTGGAATAAGGGTACAACCAGCTACACCGAGCCCATCTGGAAATATCCATTAATGCGTGTCTGTGTGTTTGTGCATGTGTGTAACATCACCTGCTGAACAGGTGATGCTATCTTTGGTGCCGGTTTCTCCGCAGATTTTACATCTGGAGATTTCACTTCCATATCTGGCTTTGCATCATCAGCTGATACGTCTAGTTGTGATTGAGATGGTGGCTCATCTACTGCCGAAACATCTTCATCAGCGTCACCATCTTGCTCCTCTTCTTCTTCTGTATCACCTGCACGAAACACATTATCGGTTACGTTTTCACAGAACAGAGCTTGACTGATCCATAATGTCCACAAATCACAATATAATTAGACATACAGTATGTCAATGTAACATCATCAAGTGTCGCAGCTACTGCCTCAACCAGTGATTCCAAAACTGGGTGCCTTTATCTAAAACACGTTTTTGGTTTCAGTTTTTGGATTCAAATAATAGTGCAGTATGAACTTGGTGGAAATGTTCAACCGTATCTGCTCCTCGACCTCTGCTTTTAGGTACGACATGCATGGTAACTAGACATCTCATGGACAAAACAACTCATGGACAGTCGACTCAAGCAGTTAACTGTGCATGAGTCAGTTTGTGTGCGAGATTTCCAGTAACCATACAAGGTATGCAGTAATGTACATTTAGTTTTCCAGCACCAACCCTAGCCCTACTAACCCTACCGACTTATTAACCCTAATCTATTTAACTAGCTATTGTGCAGGATTAATCTACGCTGCAGTCTGCCAAAAGCTGAAATTACATTCATGCAACATGCGGACAATTTCATATAAATCCGGGACACGGGACATGTCAGGGTGATTCCGGGACAATGTTCGTGAAACCGAGACTGTTGGCATAGGGTTACCATACGTCCGGATTTCCACGGACACATTCTCTTTTTGGGCCTCTGTCCAGGTGGGTTTTCAAAAATCAACGGTTTGTCCGGGTTTTTGGCCCAATCCGCAAGTATATTCGAACTTTGCCGGCTGCAAAGGCGTACGACGACACGAGAAAAAAGCTCGTTAGTTTTCACTACAGGATGTCAGTAACATCTCAAAATGCAATACTTGTACAAGCTTTGTGTACATGTTTACTTAACAAAAGTAAGCGATGCACACATCACTAACGACTCAACGTCAGTTTCTGGGAGCCATTTTGCTTTTTATGTGTAAATACCAAACAGTATAATTTCCTTAAATTTGTGAATTTGTGCAATTTGCATTTGATTTTGCATTGTTTCAATAGACCCTACACTGGTTATTTTTGCCTACTTACAAGTATGCGAAAAAGTGTCCTCTTTCATGGTAAATTGGTAACCATGTTTGCAGCCCCATTATCATAGCATTCCGGTAAACGTGATTACCATCATCTCCCGCTTCTTCTTGTATTGCTTTTTCCAGACGTTCCACCAACTGCGCTTTGACGCCCTTCGTATCGAGACCACGCTTCTTCAGCTCGTCTCTCAGTTCCGTCACTTTCAATTTCGACACATTAACGTCAGACATGATCTACAACACCCCTCTTCACAGCAACCGCAAATAAATTCTCCCAATGTCACACGACGAGGGTATTGCGTCGATAACCTATAACTTCAACGATTATCAATTTTGCATCAACTTTTAATCATTAAAACGATAACAAACAAAACAACTCAATATGGCGGCGGTAAACCACGCACGCCATAGAAATTTAACGATACAGCAAAGTAGTAAGTAACTATAACATGACGTAGACAAAGACGGAGTTTACGAGCGCAGGCCGAAGCCTCTATGCCCGCATCTTGAAATCACTTCACGATAAACTACGTTACTAAAATTCCTCACACATACTTTACTACGACTTCTGGTTCCCTGCAGCTGTGCTCTTAAATCATAATAATAATAATAATAATAATACAACTTTTGTATAGCGCCATAGTGTCCTATGCGGGATGCAGAGGCGCTTGTGGCGCCAGTTAAGAGTGAGGAAAAAGGTGGGTTTTGAGATGGCGTTTAATACAATATCTTGATTGTGCAAAAAAATTATCCAATCTAGCTTTAAATGTATTAGTGGTGTTAGCAGACACAACCCAGTTACGTAAACTATTCCATTTATTAATCACCCGATTGGAAAAGCCAAATTTGCGTAGGTCATATCTAACCAGTAGCTTTTGGAATCTGAGATCATTTCCTCTAGTTACATAGATTTCTTCCTTAATAAGACTAGGTGCAACACATCCTTGCTATTTTCCAGTAATAATCTTGCATGTTTCTATCATATCTCCTCTTATACGTCTACCGGTATAGTGTAAGGTTGGTATCTGGCAAGCTTTTAATCTTTCACTGTAAGGCGCCTCCATACTCTATAGTCCATACCTCCTCCGCGATCGTCAATGGACTGACGTGGCGAAGTGGTGTCGCTGCTACGACTACGGTGGAGCTCTCAACAGCACCTAGTAGTACCTAGAAGTAACTTAGAACGCGATTCCTCACCATCGGTGACCGATCTTTCTGTGTGACGGCTGCTCGTGCATGGAACAGTCTTCTAAGTAAAGTAAATTATACGTCGATTTATGTAGCGCATTTTCACGCAAACCGTCTCAAATGTGTTCAGACATGGATCACACAGTTTTACCTGCAAATTACACCATGCCTGCCTTTACACCCCAGCCGCAGAACATCACCGCCCTTTTGGCTGGTACTCATTTTACCGTCCCACAGAGGGTAGAAGGCTGAGTCGACCTGGGTGGTTGGTTACATACCGAAATAAAGTGCCGCCCGGGAGTCGAACCAAGCAGTGTCACTAGTCACTACAGCTACTCACTTGGTTTTTTCCAAAACACAATTAAAAAGATCTATTTTCACAAAGTTGTTCCCTGAATTTTAGTTTGTGTACCGTGTCCTAGAAGCACTTCTGCTCATGCCACGTTAATCTGTAAGTATTTAGCATACAGTGTTCGCTATATGCTATCGCCCGTCCGCCCGTGCGCTTTTGTCTGTCTGTCATTGCGACACAGATCGACGTGTTGAGTTCAAATTTCGTGACATTTAGCCGATGGGAAATCGGTCAAATCGTGCGTTGCTGACCTGACAAAAAATTCGCCTGGCTCCCCAGCTATCACTACTCCGCGGATCGCGCACACAATCTGCCAGCTAGGGCTGTATACAATGTACTCAGAGTCAGAGTTTTCTAGATTTCATCCAAAGCGGTTCACTTTCGGCGGCATTATAGCCGAACGCGTGAACACTGCCAAACACGCGCCGTAAAGTGAATCCAATATTCGGCTGAAGCCTATCTTCGAGCTGAATAAAAAATTACTGAGTTAATTCCTTCATTTTTACCCAAGTATTTTATCACAGTACTTTGAACAAGGCTGCCTGTAGGACGATCCTACTTCCATAATACTATGCAGTGTACGGAATTGGTGGCTCCGTCGCGCGGAAAATCGCAATAAGCGGTCGTCCAGAAGGAGTTCATTAATGCCGTGTGTAAACAGACACACGACGCCCTAGGCTGTTGCTCATCACTTCCGGGCATCGTTCGTTCATGACTCGACCACCTCGCTGAAGCGGGTCGACTGAACACGCGGGAACGGAAACAGCGGGACCGTCAAAAATGCAAGGATGGACAACGCAGGACTGGTAAACGTGGGACTAAAACAGCGGCGAAAGCTGCTTGTTTGTCGAAATTGTCGGCGCACGGAATGCCGTGGTTGGTGTCAGAGCTTAGTCGGCCAGGTTTCTTCAACATTTACGTGCACAAGGGGCCACATTCCTTATAGTTATTATCCACACATACCGATAAGTAAGGTGTGGATATATCGTTTACTGTTTGTTTGTTTGGTTGGTTGGTTGTTTGTTTGGTTGTTTGTTTGTTTGTTTGTTTGTTTGTTTGTACGGTTAGGCTATGGATTTCTTCAGCGAGGATAAGCTAGCGGCGTCAAATTTTGCACGGTGGTCCATGGACGTCCTGAGCAGTGAATCTCCTATTTTGGGGAACTTTGCTCCCCCAGAAGCCCCAAATCGGACAAATGGGTGCGCGGCGGGAAATATTGCCGATACGTCAGTCCACTTCACTGACGTCCAGCGCGCGGGGCACGCCCTGGCACGCCCAACTTGCGGCATGTGTGGATATACGGCCGTCCCCGAAGACGGACGTACTTGTTTCGGTCTCACATTCAATCCTGCATGCCGCTTTAGCTTACCCTTACTTTGTTGAGTCTCGCGTTTGTTAGTCCGCATTTTCCGTTCCCGCATTTTCAGCGTCCCCGCTGAAGTAAATCCAGCAGCGATGCGTGGAACTTCATTTGTCGATCCGCTGTCGAGCCGCGCGATTCATACTGCAGTTGGGCAAAGTTTAAAATAATAAAATTCACATTAAGGACAATATGCAATTTTGCTGTATAAATATCAGCAATTAAGATGTGATTGAGATGGGATCGAAAAGTGGTATAGGTCCTACCGTAAGTCTACATAAACGATGATGAAAATATTTCATCGCGCACTAAAAAACCATCCCTGATAGAGTATCGAGGTCAAACTGACCGCGGTACTGTATACGCTCATACGCGCTGGACATTGACCTTTGACCTTGATTTGTGTCCTTTACTTTCAATCCCAGGTGATCTATAATCACGAGTCATGACCCACATACGGACACATTCAATTATTCAAGCTCAAGTTCAAAGAGCAGTGGGTTCTAAAGATAGAGTGGTGGTAACAAACAGGACGGACAGACGGACGCTAGTGATTGCTTTAGCTTCTCGGAGAAAAACGATCGGTACAAATACTGCAGCTGTAACCTAACAACAATCGTGAAATTCCGCCAGAAATAAAAGGAGCCAGTAAAACGAATGATTACAAATAAACGGAATAAGCGTTGCGGTCGTATAATTCCACCGGGAATAGGCCTGCAGCAGAACATGCACGGTATATGCCTGTGCGATAATGAATTTCGACCATCACGATGTCGTTTGATGTCATGTTTGCCAAACGGCGGCGCCAAATTAAATCGAGTCCTCCACCGCCGAGGACCGAAAGCGTACGTTACCGCATTCTGTCGCTCGGTCTCATCCGTTGTTTATTCTGGGCCTTCAACTGCTCTCTAAATCTCTAGTCTCGACTCTCCACACAAAACGTCCGATCTTTATTTCGGCAACCGCATGATGTTGGCAATAAAAATCCACGTTCTATAACATATGCCCATTCAGAGAATTCGGGACTTGTGCATGTGTGCATCCACCCACTTTCTGCAAACTCAAAATCTCAGGGATTACTGAACCGAAGTTCGAGAAATTTTTTACAAGGTGTGGAGAGTGCATCGTGAAGTCTTTTATGCGTAGACGTTTTGTGATAAGAACGTCAACGGATACGATTTTTTTGTCATAATCCCACGTAGCAGCGGTTTAAGCGACATAAGCGTCGGTACTGCTGCTAGTCCGTCTGTTAGAAAAGGTTTATACGTTTTTGCGAAAGGACACCTTGGAACATTTAAACGATTAGTAAAAACATTTTGGTTTGGGATCGAGTCAGTTGACCACAGAGCGCATTGTGACGTCTTGGTTATTTGCGCCTTCGAAGTATCGGTACTATTTGCTAACTGCTGTAACGCTGGGCGGAACTTCATTACGACGGAGGCTCGAGGTCACGTAAGTTGTTGCAGTGGGCGGTAGGCTCGGAGTAGCAGCCGGCCCCGTCACCAGACTGAAATTGTCAATGGGGCCCATCCGGGGGCCGGGGCCCGTATAGCCTATACCCGCGCCATGTCCGAACATCGATGCTTCCCAAAAAAGTGCATTTTAGGCGCGTGACAGGCGGAATGAGAGTGAGTGTGACTCAGCCGTCTACTCCAGCCTACATGAAATACAGGGTTGCCACTTGGTCTTATTTCGACTTTTTTAATACAAAAAATGCCAAATACTCGACAAGTGACACAACTGTTTACTTATTTACTGACGCACAAGCTGTTTAGTTTCGGCATTCGACGATATACCTAGTGTCACGTTCCTGCGACTGAGTGATGACAGCGAAAGACTTTGAAATGATTCTAACGGTAAAATGGAAACTTGACATCCCCTGAGTTTTCGGCATTTGTAATCATTGCGGAGTTATAACGGCCTGAAGTCACAAGACCTTGAAATTTTGTGAGCAATTTTTTGCGTTTTTGTCGGGCGCAAATCGCACCCAAAATCTACAAGGCCAGCCCCTAACAATTGGGCTCACACTGTTCCAGATTTCACCCAAATCGGTTCACTTTCGGCGGAGTTATAGCCGCACGCGTGAAGGCCGTTCTTTTACCCCATAGAGTATTTTCATACTAAGTTCTTCTAGACTATTATTAATCAGGGCCTTGCGGTAAAAGCTGTTGGAGCACTTGTACACTTGTATGCCTACACTCTACATCATCAGTTTAGTCAGTCGTTCCGAAAGCGGTGACAGAACATGTTGTGTCGCCGACCTTGGCACGACCTTCGCCGCTTGGAGATGTTGATGGATCGCGCGAAAATGCGATGCAAATCGCACGGCGTCAATCACGCGTCATGACGGCCGCACAATCACCTCGCGACGCCAACCGCACGACGGAAAGTTCGACGCCCGATTTGCATATTATCGCTCACCGTGCGCCACGTGCGTCGTCCGTCAGTCACTCTGGCGACATTAACACCTCGCCACCGTTGAGCTGTCTGCGAAATGCATCGGTAATTGGCAGCGTCACGTGACCGGGCGCTTTATGACGTCATGCGGAGCTGACGAGTGATGATTGGTCGTGTCGTCGTCGCCGATTAACTGTGTCCCCGCGAATTTGATTTATTTACTTTTTTCTCCATGCCTGTTTTATACTCCCCCGACAAGCGCTCGGTAGCAACAGGGGACATGGCTGATGTCCACCCCCTCCACATCACAAGGCATTGATCTCACTCGATGCCTGTGACTAAAAGAATGTCTTTCCGGTGTATCTAATGTATCTAGAAGCATTACCGTGCATCAATAACATATTGCCTGCCTTGGAATATGCATCAGCTATCAAGACTGGGTGTGCATTATGCTATAGTCAAACGGACAGACAGTGTTGGGTAGGCCTACTATTTAAATAGTGAATACTATTTAAATGTCATTTTAATACTATTTGACTATTTAAAATCGCTATTTTAATAGTTGACTAAGAGAAACTATTTAAATACTATTTAAATAGTACAAAACGAGGCTATTTACTATTTATAAAATAGTAAATAGTCAAGCTAAGCACAGACCGTTCATTGTAGCAATTGATGTCTAATAATAATAATAATAATAATCCGATTTGTAAAGCGCCAGAATGTCAAAAGACTTCCGTGGCGCTAAACAGTGTTACACTCAGTATTAACTGTATTACACTAACAAGCTGTTGTTGTTACTAATAAAAAAGGTAAAAAAAAGGTAAAGGTAAAGGTCGGATTCTTCTATAGCGCTACTTACACCGGCAATGCCGCAACCAGCCGCGCTGTACAACCGCAGGAAGTGGCAGTTGATTGGCAAGAGCCAATCATGCAGGAGCGCAATGCTGCAGCTACAACACACACCACCGCCCCAATCAACCACACCATGACACCAGGCCTTCACCCGTAAGCATTCACCAGACCTGGGTGGCTGGTTACATACCGAAATAAAGTGCCGCCTCCGGAAGTCGAACCCGGACACGTCACCCATCCCAGTACTAACCGGGCTCGACGTAGAGTAACTTCGTTGATACGACCAACGCTGTTACCACTACGCCACGCCGCCACTCAATGCCACTAATGCTGTACACTGAGAAAGTTTGTTACAATACCGTGCGTTTTACAGCATCAGTGACATGTAGGCGTAATGTTACATTTGATGTCGGTGGGTTATAACGTTCTGCGTGCATGTGTAAAAATACGTAGCCTACTATTTAAAATAAGTATTTAAATAGTCGGCTACTATTTTAAATAGTCTAGTGGTATTTACTATTTCAGATACTATGGTTTTAGTGTGCAAATTATTTACTGTTCTATTTAAATAGTCTCACAACACTATTGGTTCCAACACTGCGTATACAGAAAGGTAGCCTACATGTACGACGTCACGGCAGACCGCAAGACATCATCATGCCACGAAGAAATGTCGCTAGCGGCTCGTCGTCGAGTGGAGCAGGGCTGCGGTGGCGCTGATGACGGCAGTCGGTGATTAATCGATGTTTGCTCACCGATAATGTACCATCGCATCTTGCCAGCCGCTGTGTGCGTTGATCTGCTACGACTAATGACCGTGGCGCCGCACAGCGGCAGGTGCCCGCGGCGTACAGTGACGTAGCAAACCTTGTTTTCTGGGCCATAGATGTTTTTAAAAATAAACGTTGCAATAAAAAATAATAGAACGTCAAAAACATAAAATGAAGTTGACAAAATCGAAACATTTGTAAACGTCACATAAAACGTTACTAATATGATGAGGGAATACGATATTAGAATAAATGCCTACAGTTGCGTTTAATTTACGATGGCTACCATGAACGTTGCATTGCACTGATTATATACAAATAAAACATTTGTGTAAAGTTGTTACAAAGGGTAGTTAGGCCTAACAAAGTTAATGTTACGGATGATAAGACATAATTTTTTATTTAATTGTTCGATTCGGGTCGCGCTTTATTTCGGCTTTCAGTAAGTAGCCCATGTCTGTCCTTATTATCGGGCAGAAATGTACGCTGGTTAGTCACGGTGAGTATGCCGATGGGACAAACAGACAGAAGGACAGACGGATTGATTGACTGGTTGGAGTTTAATGTCCCTTTTTAGCATAAATACGGCTTATCAAAGACAAAAGGTCAGGGGTAGAGAGCTATCCCTACCCAGTGAAGAAAGTCCAGCTATATAGGCCAATTAATCTCAACCCTGGCCGCCTTTTTGTTCAGCAGCCACCCAAAAAGGGAAAGTGGTCGAGAGGCTCATTTAAATTATTACACCAGCGCCTACAACAGGGGAAGACATCAAGACAACTATCGCACCGCAAGACTAAACTAAACCAAATACAACAAAACACCAGAATAAATCTTAACTAAACAATACAGATAACACAAAATAAACGCAACAAACTTTTTTTCTTTTCTTAGTTAAGTCGCTTTCAATTGTGTATTTTGTCGTATATTGTTACTGCCATTTGTGGTGAATATCGCTTATTAAACTAAGCCCAGGTTGGGACGTATCCTATGCATACGACCTCCGGCCTGGAAACGGAGTGGGACTATTCTAGTAG
>Ga0209363_1000467_pt1 | contig 15741 bp, 12 predicted proteins | sample WorMetexBAHAMAS3_FD_187385 | JGI IMG/M metagenome (GOLD analysis project Ga0209363, IMG submission 187385) | Marine gutless worms symbiont microbial communities from Max Planck institute for Marine Microbiology, Germany - Inanidrilus exumae... | ecosystem: Host-associated > Annelida > Digestive... | reverse complement strand
CCGTCCCATTTTCCTGTCCTTCCCTTTCCCGTCCTCATCTCCCTTTCCTTCCACTCCCCTTTTCCTTCCCTCCCTTCCCCCTCTTCCCTTCCCTTCCCATCCCTTCTATCTTCTTCCCTTCCCCTCTTTTCAGCAGAGCAATAGGAGATGGGGTTAAACGCGTGCTGCCGGTTTTGCGGAGACTAGGGTCGCTGCTTAGGTTTTCTAGTCTAGGCTGTACAGCCATGACTAGTGGTAAGCTAATATCGCAGAAGCCTAACTGTAGTTGTTGACACTGGACAAGAAAAACGTAAACAAACTGTAAAAAAGTGGTGGCTGTTGTACACTAGTAGCTACGCAGTTATAGGTAATAACTTCAGAACTTTACAGTACGGAAGGAAAATAGACGAGAGTAATAAGAAATGAATCACAAATGTGACAACAATTAAATGATGTACTCAGCAGTCAAGTAGTCAATAGTTGGTACTCATTCAGTGTTCATTTCAGGCATAATTCGGTGCTATTTTACCTCCTAAAAGAATAATTTATCACTACAGATGGATTAAGGAAATGTTCAAAACACAAGTGCCACTGATTGCCTGTTTGTGTGACTGTAAGTGTTATTCACCTCTCAACAAATCTGTTGAATACTAGCACCTCAGGCCACATTTCAAAGTCAGAATGCTCCGAATCCTTTTTCGACTGGGGGTTCTTACCAGTACCTGCTGGGGTAGCTGACAATTTTACATTTCAAAATGCGTGCTTGAGTGAGTGAAAACAAGACCACTCAGCGAGAACAGCCGCTCAACAGCAGCGCTTGACGGCAGTGCATAGACGGGCACGGTAAATACCATGGTAGCCAGGAAGTTCAGTAACTACTGTAAACAGTAAAATTTGTCAACATGTGACTTTACAATGATTTAGTTCACTGAAATGCCAACGTATTTTGGTTGTATTGAAAACAGAGGCTTACTTTGACACTTCTAGCACAAAGAACTGGCAGTATCGACTGGCCATATTAAGTATCACCGATGGTACGGTATGGTATTGTAGGGTTTAACGTCCCACTCAACACATTATAGGTCATTTCGGAGACGATTTTACAGGTCAGATGACCCAACCAACAGTGTAATAGCACTGAAAAATGATAGTCTTCCAGGTCAAGGGCCAATCCCACAGGCTGAGCACACTAAAAGGTAAAGAAAAGGATGTAATCAAAAAAAATTTCTACATATAGCACCAGTTACACCGAAGACACAGAGGCGCTAGGAAGACAGCTAAGCCTGGCAAGATCAAAGCCCGATCCAGTATCACTGATACCACTTCGGCTATTTATGTGTAAAATTACTGGTAAAACCAACGCAATACCGCAAAAAGATCGCTCACATAGTATCGTTATCGCCATCAATACTGATGTTAACAAGCCTGCTTCTGAAAACAGAAATAAATGACTACAGATGAAAAAGCCAATGCATTTAGTACATTCAAGAAAACCTTTATTATTACCACATTAGATTATAACAGACAGATGCGTGACAAACATTCACATAATGAATTTACCTATCCGTTTATAATTTATTAGTAGAAAATAAAAATATTCAACGGCAAAAAGACATTCATAGGCAGTGAACCACAATGACACAACTAGGCAACTTACAACTGTAATGCATCCAGCCTTATCTTCTATAGCATTTCCAATCAAAACTCACCAGCAACGAACACGAAATCACAAAGCAATACATAATGACATTACCATGATGTCATTAGGGACCCCAGCCATATCGACTCCCACGCAAAACAACCACAACATAATATACAATCGCTCACCTAGTATGGACAATGTATATAATCAAGAAATTGTCTCTCATTTGGACAATTACCACACACAACATAAAAGCGAAACGTCACTTGTACACTATAACTGTGATTACAAATACAAGTATTGTTTACCGCGATCCTGAAAATATTTGATAACATGTTCACTGCTCGATGTTTCCACTAATTAACTCAACAGTTACATTGAGACTGCTGCCGTAATTGTAAATAATCCAAAATTTGGTATGCTGCCTTCTTCTACAACGACTCATTCTCCTTGTTCACTAACCATTCAAAAGAACAAATTTCAGATCAAAGTAGATTGTGCATAGATAGTAAGGTAAATAATCACAAAAAGTACATGACTTATATGTTTGTTCAGTTTTCACCGCAAAACTAATTAATGTACAGAAAATGGCATAATAAAAGAAAATCCCAAGCATGTCAAACAAGACTTTCTTTCATCTTAATATGGAAACAAAACTTACAACTTTCTAGTTGTAGTTGGTGACACTGTCACCTTTGTAGCACACATATGCATTAAGTAGGTTCTTATGTGTTACCATTATAATAATTTAAAAAGTCCGAATTCTTTGGCAGAAAAGCAATAAAAAGTGTAAAACAACTGCACATGTACACTGTAGCTGTGCACCTTGCAACACCAGTCCAGCCAGTGTAGTAGCGCGGCATCAATACAAACGTGGATGCATGGCAGCATCGAGGTAAAACAATGCGCAAACAACATACAACATTCAACCAAACAGTACGTGTAAGTTTAACGGACCAGCCACAACGACAACATCAGATAATAACCAGTTAACGAGATGACAATTTGCCAGCTACTGCAACTACGCACGCACACACAAAACAGGCATGCATGTAAAGGCTCAACTGTCATAACTGTTCTATGTACAATTCTTACGTAGGGTGGTAATATACATTCAACTAACAATAAATAAACAACCATGTACGAAGAATTCCACTACAAATATAAAATCAAGATGCAATACTATTAACACAAGTAAATGTTAAATACAAAGCGTTTTTTTTTCAAGGGACAATGTTTTAAAACTTTATATGTTAACCTTTATCATAGTTATTTTGCCTCCAGGAAATAGACTGGCATGAAATATTAAAGTTGATGGAGTATATTTCATGGCATTTAATTTCTGCAAATAACTGGCAACTGCATATCTTTAATAACAATCTGTGCACACAGATATTCTCTAATACTGCACTGCAGTAACAAAGATGTACAGAACACAACATCTGCATCTGTTAATGACTAGATTAAAGACTGTAGTTAACCATACATTCAGAATAGTGGAAATGTGAACAAACGGTAGTTAGAAATTTATATCACTTATAACGTAGTAGTTCAGAATCGATGGCAAATCATCAAATTTACCAGGCAAATTCTACACAAAATGCAACAAGTTATGAATGAACTGACACCAAATACAGAGTAGTGCATCAGTGAAGTTGATGCAAATTGTTGTGGTATCGAAAATAACACCACAGCAGCTGTGTAATGCAGAAAACTGATTGATAAAATTTTAAGTGTAAACTGAAACGTGAATAACCCGAACATAAACATTCACTAAACTAGTGACAATTATCACAAATGGCAATACCAGGATGAACAAAAAATGCTCTGGTTTGTTTATAAATGTGGCACAGTGGTTAACTACAATTCCATGCAGTGTGAGTCCCACAACAACAATAGTAAATGACACGCACACCACAAACACTGTCATATAATATCAAAGTCATGCATCGCAACGGGCCTCGGCGTCGATTGTTTCTGACCACTTCGATGCGCAGCAATGCCAAAATGACGTCACAATGCTGCACGACACGGCAGCAACCGTGACAGGACCCTGGTAACTGTATCTAGATGGACCGACACCGCAGTACGATATCAACCATCGCCAGCACCGCGCCATGTGCACAGCATGTGTGTTCAGACAGCATCATGACGCAACAGCCGACTGCTACTGCGTCAGATAAGATGTGATGACATGTGACGGCAAGTTCGGCAGCTGGGAGATGACCATACATGGGTTCAGTGATGACCTGACAGCAAGACTGGTAATGAGCGATAAAACTGTGCATCGAGGCCACAAGATGACGTATCACATATCCGCAATGACAAAGACAATGACGGCACAGTGTCAACACTGCACGACGTTTACCAGGCATCGGTGTACCGAACGTCGCATTCTTTCAGTGAAGGCAGCTTCTCCTGTAACAAGTCAAAATCGTCATCATATGCTGCAGTCAGATGATACTAAACAAACACAATGTTCAATACTTTCACGCATCAAAGCGAATACAAGTCAGTGTGGTGCATTTAGGGAAAAAATAGAACAAACTGGGCCTCACAGCCAATGTCACTCCTCTGAAGGACAAAGATAAGTTGGGAAATTAGTCTGGCTCTTTTCTGGAGTAGAACCATTCCATTTCCAGGCCGGACATCATAGGAAGCGACTAAACCTGTCTGTAGTTTTTTTGGGTTAATTTTATGTTGTAGTATATTTTGTTACAGATGCATGTTTGCTTTTGATGCATTAGATTTAGTTTTTCAGTACTAAGTCAAGAGACTGGATGGGAAGAACGTCTCTGAAATGACCTATTTTGTGCCGGGTGGGACATAAAACCTTAACTCAATCTATAAATCAATCCAGTAGTTCGAAGCATAAGTGGAGTTATTTGCAGTGCACTGTAGCTGTAGCCCTGACGTTCAGAGTTTCGACCTGTTGTATAAAAGTTTATCATTTAACTATGTAAATGCAGTAACTGAAACAGTATCCTACATTTACATACACATGGGAAGACCTGCTAGGCTACGGGCTGGTCAAGCTGTAGTGCTAATGTAAAAATACTCAAGTGTCGTACTATCTATGGCAACTGAAAAATATCCATCACTTAAGTGTTCTTTTGTCAACCCTTCCTGGTAGATCATACGTTTGCCAAGTCAACAACGGACTTTATCCATCGAGATCATAGAAGGTTTCCCAGAGACTTCAATAATGTTGCTTGTATAGTTCTGCCTCTTGCAAAACTGTGCCAGATCAGATGAGGGACTCATCACAAACTTATAAACACCTCATCTTCTTTAAAAATGTCCTTATTTGTGTGACTATATATGATTATATGCTGCCTTTACTTTCACCTTAGTCATAGACCTCTGTTATCTCTGCATGACAGAAATGTCTCTTTTATTATTGTTATTATTACTAACACATGCATACTGCAGAGTACTATCAAAGTACACTTAAGTGCATAAACGTATTAGCCTACGTTAAATATAATCAATTTTAACGATTGTCACTTATGAAGAATGCTGAGCAAGACAGGAAATTAACCTTTAATCCTTCGAACGTCAAAGCCGAAAGGTAGGTACTGTTCAGATTCAGCTTGCGCAAACTTTTCATGGCTGCAACAGTTACAAGATACACATTTACATGGAATCATTTAGCACTGTGACAACACTGATCGGGCAGAAGCCATATGTCACTTCCTGCTGATAGTCCATATGTGCCATCCCAAAGTGATTTTAGATGCTACCATCATTATTATTAGGCCGCATCGCATGTATTGCACAGATGTGGCCTACTGCTACAGATGTCGCACGTACAGTGTGGTGTTTTTGTCTGTGTGCTCGTCACATGGATGAGCTCTGATAAAATGGCTGAACCAATGGAGATGCTGTTTGAGGAAGGGGTTGACTCCGGTTAGGAACCATGTATCAGATGGGGGTTGAAATACCCCATGGGAAGAGGCAATTTTAGAGGTTGTCCGGCCTAATGAAAAGCACCGGCAGTCAGTCGTCAATAACAGCATGCAGCGAAAGGGAGCGTAATACTCCCAAATGGTCAGTGTCATATTACAGTCCCCATGAAAAATCTGCCCCATGCGATGTGGCCTTTCAATTATGAAGGGAAGGGTGTAAGACCTATAAACAGACCAAAAAAACTTGGACTGAGGTTAAGGAAAGAGACTGTTGTTGATTCAACAACTAAACAATGAAGATGCTATAAACTATAGAAATGGAAAAAATTAATTAACAACATTGAATAATCCCACAAAGATAGGAGAGTGAGTTTTTTTCTGGTGCCAGCTCACCTGTGTTGTTCAGGGCTGTTAAAGGAGTTGTTACTGTTGTTGTTGTTGTAATGCCAACCCAGTCAGAATTTTGTTCCTGTTTTGCGTGAGGAAGCTAGAGTGGTTGGACTGCAAATGATAAAAGAAGTTCAATGATGTTATGCTGTTCTGACACAGTTCACTGATGTGATAAACAAACAAATGGATTAGCAGGATTACAACAGCAAATACCATGCTTGCATTCAATTTTGCAATTTGCAACTAATCACAACAGCCAATCAGACAGCCGCCAAGTCAGCACAGTTTGAATATACATTAATGTGTTGCATGGTGGCGCTGCAGTAGGGCGTTTGACTTGCGACTGAATGTTTGTGGGTTCAATTCCCAGCCGGTCAGCTTTCACACAACATAGATCAACTCAGTCTTGCAACGCCCCAGGGTCACTAAATCAAGTACCTGCTTCGGCTGGGGCTAAAGGCGGGATTCTCACCTCTGCCGGGTGGTAGGTAACACTGTGTGATCCCATATGGCATGTCAGTTTCCCACAGCAGTGAGGTGTAAGTTACTGCTAAACTGTTTACTTTACTGTAATGAATAACAATGTCAGTTGTCACGGTTTCCTCAATTCAAGCAAATGTTTAAAACTGTTTCAAATTTTCCTTTGCAGTGTACATTTCATCGAATTTCCAGTACATGTATGATGTAATTTACATGGACTGCCAGTATCAAGTACTTCAAGTCCCCCTCAATGCTCTGATGCTGTTGGCTAGGTGTGAGGAAGGACATCCAGATCTGGCCTGTAAAATCCTCTACCACGTATCCTCAAAGGTTCTCGTTTCGAACAAGAGAAGGAAGTAATCCAAGAGCACCTGGCCAACTCAGGTTCACCAGAAAATGGCAGATAGTAGGAGGTGGTGGTGGGATGAAGGCGGTACCACTATCAGGTAATATATCATACAAACACATGTATGTGACTGACTTGACCATATTCACTACATGACAGTGGGAAGTCTTTCACATACACACATAACCCTGTCACAGAACATAATCTGCATGTCGGCATGGGTGGGTGACACTCTGTACTGTAAAATCACATCTTGGTTAGTTAGTTAGTTGGAGTTTAACGTCCCTTTTAGCACAACTATGGCTATATCAATGATAAAAGGTCAGGGGTGGAGAGCTATCCCTTGGTCTGTGCCACTCTGTGGTATATTCACTTATGGGCTTAAATGGCAAAAACTGGAAGATAAGCACCACAGGAGAATGGCAATGTTTGCCGAATATTACAGGACACAGCTTGCAAACTCAACAACTCCCATCAACAGTGTAGAAGCTGTGATACAGACCAGCCAAGCAAGAAAGTCCTTTGTCTGTCACTGGAGTCTCACACAGATTCAATACTTGTAGCTTTGGCATGTGCTCCGACAGCAGCTGCAGACCATGGTCACCGAACTGCACTCGACAAACACAGAAATCACTCAGTACATTCATGGCGGATTGGCAGAGTGGCAATGGTATTGGCAGCATCAGCAAAGTTAATCTATGTCGGCCTCACTCACTGATGGGATGGGTGACAATGTTTGGGCGGGCAAACCACCTTGATGTGTAATCAGCTGCCCAGGCCAACTCAGCCACCTACCCTCAGCAATAAGTACCTGCCAAAATGCAGTGATGCAGTGCAGCTGGGAGTAAAGGCAGGATGGCTCATTCCATTTGTGGATAAATGTGTGGGTGGTAAGTAAAACTGTGATCCTCATTAACAGGTGCCATTCCGGAGCACTTTAGAGATGAGCTTTCTCATTACAAAGTGCTATACGAGGGTACTGTTCACTTTACTTTTACTTTACACCAACTACTGACTTCGTAAAGTTAGTGATGAACTGCAAATTACAACCTGTACGTGTGCGAGTGTACTCTGTGATTTTGTCTGCATGTGTGTGATCAGTGGCGGCCACTGCAGACAGCCTGCAGCTTTCTTATCCACATGCCACCTTTGGTGACAATAAGAAATTTATTTCTGAATAAGTGACGTAACAATCATTATGCGATAATAACATTATTTACCCGAACATTTCACATGAAATATTTCACTTAAATCAACCGTGTGGAAGAATACAAGCCTATCCATGTGTATAAGCAGACAGATGGCTCTCAACAGAGTGCATACCTCCACCACGCTACACTGAAAATGGCACAGAGACAGACAGGTCAAAACATTACACACGTCGAGTGGTGCTGGAGGTAATAAAACTAAACGACTCAGAAAAAGAGCAAACCTGAGTTGACCACAGATTCAGGTACCGCAGTGACGGCAGTTTCACTATTTCCCGAGCTGAAGCGCTGGTCACATGAGTAAATGCCAGACTCAAGCATTCAAGATTGCCAAATGAACCAGAGCTAAGAAGACGAGCAAGATCAGCGTCAGTCGACCGTGACGGCAGTGTCAGTTTACGTGGGCCTCCTTTCTGTTGCTGTTAACGTTACACACATCAAATAATGTGAACACAACAAATCCACAACCACTCATGGCGATTACACATGGCAACCTGTGTTAGCCAGCACCGCCAGTTAAGAACTGGAGGGTTCTGCTGATTGGTTAAGGTTTTATGTCCCACCTGACACAAATTAGGTCAATTCAGAGATGTTCTTCCTAGCCAATCTCTTGGCTTAGTACTGAAAAACTAAAACAAACACAACAACACAAACATGCATCCGTAACAAAATATACTACAATATAAAATGAACCCATAAAACTACAGCCAGGTTTGGTTGCCTCATACGACCTCCAGCCTGGAAATGGAGAGGGCCTATTCCAGTTTCAGTACTTCATAAATTTGCCACTTACTTACTTACTTAGACACTTACCCACTTACTAACATCCCCAGCACCCACACAAGATAAGGATTCTGCTGGAGCAGTTTTACTGACCACATGCCAATGCTGATGGCAGCTAGCACACATGCATCAGGGAGAAAATGCCGCAGTTTCTCAATGGTTTTACCTACATTGTCTCCATGTCCTTGCAAATAATTTCAATAATTTCATTTTTTCCAATCCACACTGCATGCATGTACATAATATTGCACGTACGTATAAAACTTGCACAATGCACGTTCATGTTACAACTATCGCAAATAAATGTAGAAACTATGTCTGAAGAATTTCCTAGAAAAACTGAAAATTAACACATCAGGCCTGTCATCGTTAAAAAATTCGATAACAGGTATGACATAGTCACCACAACCTATTGTATTGTACAACAAATTAGCTTTTTATCCACACATGCCGATAGGCAAGGTGTGGATATATCGGTTACTGTTTGTTTGTGTGTGTATTTGTATGGTTACGGATTTCTCCGCCGAGGATAAAGCCAGCGGCGTCAAATTTTTCTCGGCAGTTCACTGGCGTTCAAGGCAAGGAATCTCCCATTTTTGTGAACTTTGCGCCCCCAGAAGCCCAAAATTGGATTAATCGGCCAGCTCGCCACCACCTGCACGACGTTCGCAACAATTACCCTTTGGCTCCCACACACATTGTGGGGCGTGTGGACGTAGGTCGGCATGTGTGGATATATGTAAGTCCTACTGACGTAAGTTCTTGTGTTAGTTGTTTTATGTTGTGCACTATGCTATTCTGCTACTGTTGTTGCACGTTACCTGTAATCAACGTTGACAGGGTGTGACTGTTATTGAGCGACCACTGACATGCAAGTATTGTCTGCACTGTAGTCGTAACTACTTTATAGTTTAACTAGTGATGCAGATTCAATCTTATATATGTAAGATTTGTCTCGTTTCTGTTTTATTTATTGTATGCTACTGTTTTTCGGTGAATAAAGATTATCATTGCTAGCAAATGCCAAATGATGAAAACTGTAAGCAATAAGATAAACAAACCAGTTCACGAAGCTGAATCTGTCTTTCACAGAGATCAGCGTACATGCGTTTGCCACGTGACGTACTCTGCAGCGTTGTAATGATCTGCATCTTGACGTCATTGTTGTCACAGATTTCGTACTCGAGTACTGCACAAAGAGCCTGCAACACCACAAATCAACAAGTGGTATCAACCTAATGGAGACAAAACAGTACAGCCATGTCCATGGCCATTATGATGCTATCTGGTTAACAATACCAATGATCACGGTAAATGACAGGCATTCTATAACTTCCTATTCATATTTAGTAGAAACCACAACTCTATCTTGCTTGGTTTCTGACATATGACGATTTTAATTTTTTTTCTGTCTCAAGGATCATTCGGCCACTTCTGGTTGTCATGTGGCTATGCTGACCGGTGGGTTCAACTTTCAAAATGGGTTTTTCTACTAGCATTCAACAGTAAACCATAGCTCTAAACTGTACCATTTTTTAATAAGGGGCATGGGACAGACAAGACATACAGAAGGGCACCAGCTTCACCAGCTTCATTTAATGCCGTCTACTTCGGTGATGGGACATAAGAAGCTCTAACTGCATGCAAGTAAAATACATACAAGTTGACTAGTAATTCTGCAGCACATGAAAACTACAGAAATTAACATACACTCCATTTCGCAGACATGCTGGATTTTTACCAAGCCGATTTCTCCCCATATACAGCATGCTGGTACAATAGTTAGGGCATTAGACTAGGAATCTAGAAGCTGACGGTTTTATCCCAGCTGTTCCGATGTCATGTAGGGACCCTAGGCAAGTCGTTCACATGAATGTGCCTCCTTTCAACAAGCAGTATAAATTTGTACTGGCCAACGGCAATGATGCTCTGAAGCTGGGAAGATAACCCGAATCTGGCAGAGAGTAATGGCAGTCTGCCACTTGGTTTATGACTCATGTAACCAGTGGGCTGTCTGCCTAGTAAATTGGAGATCAGAACCAGCCCCTATGGTATTTGAAGGTCTATGAGAGTATCTTTTTGCCTTTACCTGTGTCTCCATAGTTACACAAGTTTTAACTGAAACATGATCAGAAGGGAACCCGTGGTTGTCAACATTCCAATACTCTGACAACTTTGGTCAGTCAACTTACTAATGTGATGCACTGAAACTACACAAAGAATTCTGGACAGTCAGGGAACGTTACGAACAATAGATTTGTACTGCATCACTGTTTGCAAGTCACCACACAATCAGCAGCTGTCATAAGATTAATTTGATTGTTCAAGTATTCCGCTGCTGTCTCGGTAAATAACAACACCACCACCAACTCAGTTTCACGACCTTTTCCATGTGAAACTGGGTCATCAGTTTCTTCTTCCAATTTCCTTTCCAGACGAAACCTTTCAAGATACACGGCACACGTTCTTACAGGATCGATGCCCTGAGTGTTGTCAAAGCACTGACTCCAACTAGACAGTCACTCACTGGCCTTATCCTTCCTTGACGCACTGCCAGATTCCCAAGGGAAGGAATGCTACATCATTTATGCTGGCTGTCTCATGCCAGTTCCATCAGTCAACAATATTTCTAGTGTGGTAATAATGAGATGTAACAAAAATACAGCAGACACTCACTGCCTACTATTCAATACTGCAGAACTTGCTGCCCAGTTTACAGTGCACATCACAACATCACAACCTGTACACAGATCACTGCACTACTCACATCCATTGCAGTCTCGTTCTCTCTAAGTGCCAGCAACTGCCACGGTCCAATCATTTTGGCTGCATTCTGAAAGAACTTCTTGCGACGGCAACAGCAAACAAGCAGACTCTTCAGCTGTGGTCAACAAAACACAAGCAACAGGTCTAGTATTACTTAAGTGTCACACAGTCCGAAGAAATTTAAGAAAGTGGTCAAAAATGCAAGGCAAGTATTGTGAAAATAATAAATGAACAAATCATTGAACACAATTAACTGAATTACGTGTCCACACACTTGTCAGTAATTCATCTGCAAAAAACTTTTTATGATGTGCACCCCTCAGTTCTGCACAGAGCACTGAAGTACCGGTAGTCGTGGCCAGCTTCCGTTCTGGAGCCAGCAACAATCCGTATGTTTTATTAAAAATCAAACCTGGATTGTCTGCAAAACAGTATCGCTTAGACACGGCTGCTCATTTTTCATCTACAGGAAAGAAAGCAATATAAACTAAACGGGTTGCAGTGTATCTCGGGACACAATCCAATATAGGCTCCAAGAGAAGAGAATTACCACCGGCGTACTTGACAGGTGACACAACTGTTTACTTATTTACTAACGACAAGCTGTTAACTTCCTGCATTCGACGATACCTCGTGTCACGTGCCTGCGAATGAGTGACGCCAGCGTTATCAGCCATGTTACTTATTTTCAGTTTCCAATTCAGTCTGCTTTTCTTGCATGTCGGCAGCCAGGCAGCTGCAGTGGCATTACGTGGTTTACCCAAATCAAACATCGGACGTTGCTGAAAATGTGGGAAGTTCCTTGTACGTGATTTTGAATTGACTCTAACAGTAAAACTGGAAACTAGACATCCCATAGATGGCTATTTTGGTAGTCAGTTTCGGGTGATCTGTAATCATTGCAGAGCTATGGCGGCCTGAAGTTGCAAGACCTGGAAATTTGTTGAGAAATTTTTGAGTTTTTTGGAAAAACGACCTCCTTACGTCAAAGTTTTCAAAATTCTGTTCCAAAAGTTTTCACAGTGACACCAATTGATGCTGTTCTATTCAAATTTCGTGAAATATTGCCAGTGGGAAACCTGCGAAATCGTGCATTATTTACCGAACCAAAAAGCAAATAAAATTTCGGCTACCGCTCAAACGTTCGCTACTGTGCGGATCGTGCCCAAAATCTGCCAGGGACAGCTCCCAACAATGTACTCACAGTGCTCCAGATTTCATCCAAATTCGGTCATTTTCAGTGGAGTTATAACGTGAACAACGTTTTTTTGCCCCACAGAGTAATTCCGTTATAGGCTCTTAGAACCTATAATAACCAGCAGCAGCGACTGGTTAGAATGGCAAAACAGACAACTCATAGCTGAGTACAAACCATTATGCTATACAACTCTCCGTCGTCATCACACGCGACACCTCCAGGACAGTAAAGGTCGAACCAGCCCTCCTTGCCTTCACGAATGCCAAGAACTGTCTGATGGACGTCACAGCGACTGTCAATGCTGATATTACGCAGTGTTGGCTTCATGTGCCTGCAGTCATTATGAGATACGTAGTTCACACATGGTACTGATTACACTACAGCAACAGTGATGACGTTGTAAGAGGGCTATGCTAGTGCTATTTCTTAATTTAATATCAATTACCAAGCCACTTGCTTACAATTAGAATGTCTATAGTGCTGTCCAGTGTAGAGTTTTGCACGGGAATGGAAATACCGCGGGATTACAGTGGAAAAACCGTGGGAACGATAGTCAGATCTAAATCAATTACCTCGGTAATAGCGGGAACGGGAACAGTACGTGCGGTAGTACCATGGGAATGGGATAGTAAAATTTTTTTACAAAGGAATATAGACTCTAATGACTAACTGTCTAGCGCTGGTTCAAATGCAGCTGATTAGAGATTAGAGCAACGACAGGAACTATTATTTGTGTATTATTAGTCACAAAATGCATGTCATCAAAATTACAACTGTTAATTTTGTGTGACGCGAAAATGTACTTATGTATAAATAACTAACAGGAACGGGACGGGATCGGGAGAAGTACTCGCGGGAACGGGCGGGAATGGGAATGACGCTTGCGGGAACAAAAAAAGACATGGGAACGGGACAGGAACCAAACCAGAAGAACATTCCCGTGCAAAGCTCTAGTCCAGTGTCTGCAATACTGCAAGTTTATGTTGAAATATAATGTAAGACTATGAACTAAGAGAACAGAACACACCACAAAATACTCAAATAAAATCCAAATATAACATCAAAGCTGATTTACTTCAGTACTAGTATAAATATGGACTCATAAGTCCAGTGGGAACAGACGCCATTCATGCAATACTAGTGCAGAATGGAATGGAGTTTCTGATAATTGTAAGAATGAAATCACATTTCCGAAACTTTCACTGTTCACTGACAGGTATTGGTGTACCAGTGTACAGTGCCTTATGGACTGGCTTATGGCACTCTCAGTTACTCCATGCAAACTGCGATTTTTAGGACAACTGGTATGGTTGGTACACACTACCCATGTTACATATTACGGGCCGTGTTGTCGGATCGTGAACACTGCCTGTGGATACAAGCGTCCAAAATGACACCCATGTCCACAGACCCATGACACGGCATCGGAAATGAGTCCCCTCACTTTCTGCAAAGTGCAGACCTGGCTCCCTCACTTTTGCATTAGTTATTGCATTGCCAGCAATGTAACAGACAATTTCACTATCAGATACTGACATGTAACAATATAGTGTAAAACCTATAAGTGAGCCACCTCTGCTGAGACTTATCGGGGGTGGGGCCCATTGTATAAAGTGGCCCCCCACAACCCAATTTTTGGGCACTCTGCACTGAAAAATGGGCCCCATCACTTAGAAATTGCTTCCGACAACACTGAACCCGATCCTTATTATTTTCAGAAATTTGTTAGTTGGAGCCACTGTTTTTGTTCAGCAAACTTATTTTATAATCTCAATTCAGAATGCTGCATTATGCTGGGATGGACTGGGATGGGAATGAGCTTGTGAGAGTAAACGGGTAAGAAATTAAAATGTGCTGGAACATGATAGGATGGTAAAAGTTCGTGGTAATGGGGGGGGGAATCTCACTTATGTCACTTTTTCAGTTATTTATGCCACTGTATAATTACAGGAATACAGACATTAAAAAGTTACTTACGCTGTAAACAGTTCATGAGCCAATGCACTGCAAACACAAAACAGGCAAATATAACTGACTACATTTACAACTGAAGTTAGTGGTAACTATTTACAGGTAGATTTTGCATAACCGATAGGCAACTGATTTTCCATCTTACAGAACTAAACAGGTAAAAACTCCACCATCGCACAAGCGATGTGCTATGTTAGCAAGTTCATGCTATGTTTCACGAGGTATGACAGTTAGAAAGATTTCGAACAGAAAAATCTTCAAGGTCATTTAAGGGCACTGGCAATCGTGCCATTCAATAGGCCACATACGAATTCCTATTAGTCTTTAATTGCAACTATGTCACTATCTTGCACCGTTTATGAGATATTATCACTTATTCCCCAAAAATGAAAGAGGTCACGTGACTCTAAACACATCCCTTTTGTGGGTATATATCATGCATGCACTAGTACTCCTGTGTATCAATCAGCACATGAAATTTGAAGTGCCTTGCTTCACAAATTCCAAAAATATAAGTGGAACAAAATTGAAGTGTCTATCTCCACCCACTATGAAGATATGAAAGGAGATACAAAATACTTTTAAAATGTTACGGTTTGGGGTAGATAGGGGTCACTTAAGGTCATTGGAAATAGTGTCATTCGAAAGAGTGCACATGAGTTAGCATATTAGTTCCTATTAGTGTTCCATAGTAACTATGTCCCTATCTTGCACCTTTTTGAGATATAGAGAGAATAGAGAAAAATAGAGATATTGCCATATCATAGTTAACACATGCTATAGTTCCAAAGGTATTCGAGTTAGAAAGGTTTTAAACAGCAGAAGTACCTTCAAGGTCATTCATCGTCATGGCACTTGTGCCATTCAATAGGCTATGTATGATTTCTGTTCGTTATCCATTGCAACTATGAATATCTTGTACCATTTCTGAGATATTATCAGTTATTTCTTATGGACACATCCTCTTTGGGTTAATCAATCACGCATGCAATAATACTTGCCAGTACCAATCTGCACATCAAATTCGAAGTGTTTATCTCCACCAATTCCATGACGGGGTGGGGGGGGGG
>Ga0209363_1000466_pt1 | contig 15747 bp, 12 predicted proteins | sample WorMetexBAHAMAS3_FD_187385 | JGI IMG/M metagenome (GOLD analysis project Ga0209363, IMG submission 187385) | Marine gutless worms symbiont microbial communities from Max Planck institute for Marine Microbiology, Germany - Inanidrilus exumae... | ecosystem: Host-associated > Annelida > Digestive... | reverse complement strand
TCTCTCCATAGTGGGAGAGTATATATATATTGATTGTTTATGTTCCCGTGAGCAGTATCAGAAGCTGAAAATGCTGTGAAGTTTGGCACATGGTGTAAAATTGTATTCGTATTTACAAAACGTTGGTGCTTGATGTCGTTTGTGGCATGTGTGTGTGTGTGTGATGTTAGATATCTAGTACATCTGGAAGTCCAGGGTGACCCGGCATGGGAGTGCCTCGTCAACACACAGAAGTGGCTGCTGAAACTGATGCATCGCTGCCAATGTGAACACATTGACAAAGGTCGGATATCTTGCTTTCAATTTCTGCTCATTATTTCTGCAGCTTTTTCACTTTAACATTTGGAGGTTTGAAAGACGAGTGATTTGTAATGCTTTCTGATGTAATGTCACCGATACTCTTCGCTGCTATTTTACGTGGTATGAATAATAACATATTATAATGTATGCATTTATATTTTGCCTTAATGTTGTTGTAACTTCATAGGCCTGCACATTTTATAGTTCTTTGACTGAAATTTTTGTGAATGCATTTCTTAGACTGTTGTCCAAAATGAGCGTAATTTCACAACATGGGACAACCGTGAGTTAATTGCAGACTGCTGTTGTTGTGTATTTTACAAACTGGTTTGAGAAATAGCTGTATGTGGAAGACAAAGGCAGGCAAATTGCAGATGAGCATATATATGTACTCACAAAGCTGCAATCTTTTGCCAAGATGAAATACGTGGTAGAATTACTGACCTATCCCTACAACTGGGGAAGACATGGACATTTAGCGTTGGACAGGAGCTTACGTTTTTTAATGTTTATTCAGTTAAAATTCTTAACGATTAACGGATTAATTGATCATTGCATATTGTAGTTTTTGCTTACGAATTAGTAATTATTGTTGTTGTTGTTGGTGTGATGATTTGTAGAAGATGAGGAAGAAAAAGAGCAGGCTCGTGTGAGCGTGATGAGTCCCAGTAAGAATGTGCTCCAGACGCCCGGCTTCAAGTCAGGTTTGATTACATGATTCACTAGCTACGATGATAGTGCCTTCTGTTGAGATATTTTTAGGGACATCTCTTTATCTGTCCCAAAAATAATATTGTTGTCTATTGTCTACATCCCTTGCAGTAATCTACATTTCGGTTTATGCTCGTTGCAGCTCCAACAATCTGGAGTTCTCTCCCTTCTACTCTTCGTTCGTCTCAAACCTTAAACACTTTCTGAAAACATGTTAAAACCCATCTTTTCCAGTCTACATTTCATAGACCCTAGCGACTTGTCCAGCGCCTCTGATTCATTCTACTGAATGATTATGGCACTTTATCAAATTTTATTACTTACTTACTTTCTATTTTTGGTAGTTTTCATAGAACATTTGCCAAAGTTGGTTAAAATGTTGGTTTATATAACGCCTATTTACTTTCAATAATTGGCAGATCTGGCCACCATTTTTGCCCAAAATCTCAAAAGTTGCCTTCAAGTGGACTTACTTTTGGTATATCTTGATGGTATGTGTTTGTTATTTCTTTTTTGTGTCCCGTGTATCTTTGGAATGGGTGAAAATAGTCGTTCCATATTGTGACTACAGGAATTCACCATTGCAGCTACTGGCAGCTGGATAAGGAATTATGCAGTAAGGTACTGTGGTCAGAGTCACGTGACATTGTTGCCCAATGGCCATATCGTGCTGTATGATACGATACGATACAGTAGATTAACGTGCATTCAAAAGCTCACGGCCCAGCGCACGGCCCAGGAACGAAAAAATAAGGAAAAAATAAAATTAAAAACGGAATAGCTCAGAAGAAACGATGCAGGCAAAGTCCATGGAGGCAGTCATCTGTAATGTCCACGTTGCACTTGGCAATCCCGTAACTTTAGATCTTTTGATAGGGCTTTGATGGCCATTTTTTAGGCTAACCGGTTCACCCTGTTTTTTTTTTATTTTTTGGAAAAGAAACTCTGAGGAAGAGTAGAGGCATTTGGAGGACTAATACTGTACCGGCTGTGAAATCTGTGTTGTCAGAGGTTATCATTTAATTGTGGAAATGGACTCCCATACAGAGATATGGATAGAATCAACGGCTGTCTACTCACGTGTTATTGATAGCTGGTGTGATGGTGTTGGTTCGGTGAGAGGAATGACATCTGGGCTGTAAAAACAACCCGGGCCAGTTACCTCAAATGTTCTCCTCCAGACCAAGTGAAGGATGGAAACTGAGGGGAGAAATGGATAACCGAAATTTATCTGGAAAGGCTAGCAAAATGGAAGTAGGTAGGTTATATAAATTAATATGTCATTGTAACGGAGGAGCTGGATGATAAAGATTGTTTGCCACTTGTATTGTCTTGCCTTTAATGCTTTGAAACATCCAGCCGCTAAAAGCTACAGCTCGCTTAGTAACCTAAATGTGTTGCTAGAAAGACCTCTGGGAATTCAGCTTGGTCCTTGGGAACTACCTTGTTTGCCAGTTGTTGAATATTCTGGTATTGGTACAGGTACGAAATTGCCTCAGAGGGTCAGCTTTGTGGAGACGCTGACCAAGATTCTTTGTGATAATATCCCGGATTTCTGGCGTTTGGGTCAGTCGTACCTCAGTGGCAAACTTCTGAAGGAGGTGTGTGATGAAACTTATGCTAATTTGTCAGTACAGATTTGACAGCTGCTGCTGTTGAAATACAATGCTTAAATTTACTCGTAGCTTGTTGTGCACAGTAGAATTAACTGCTAAAAAAAGTGCCATCTAGTGAACAGTAACTTAAAACTTGTTCAACGTTATCACCATAACACACTTTGTAGGTGAGGAGGTTACATAAACTGGAAGTAGAATTATGGCGGACTTTCAGCTTATCAAATAAGAAATCGACTGAAAACGTCCTAAATTGCTGAAATATCATTCTCTGTAAGGAAATAGGAGTCAAGGAATTGAATAACGATATTAAAAATTTTACCTGAAAATCATAAATAGCTATTTTTGTGCACATGCAATGAAAATGTAGCTAGAAATTACCATAAATGCTGCCAAATCCTCCAAATTTGATGCCCTTAGTATGAAATTGGCAATTGCAGTAACAAATTTTTGGCCGTATTTACAGCTTACATGATTTGTTGCATGCGCAGACATCTCTGTGGCCCTTAATACAGGGCCATACACTATTTTGACAGATAACTCTGTTTATTTTGATTATAGAACCATTTAAGTTGCAAAGTGAATACACAGTTTTGGTTCAGATTTCAAATATGTGAGAAATATTTGCTCACCTAAACCAATATCAAGTGATACGTCACATGCACAGCAGCTCTAAATGCATTGCCCATAGTAACCAATGGACAATGTCGTAACTCAAGAACGGATAGATGAAGGAATTGAACACACAAACATTTTACAATAATTGTAATTGTTCTTTGTTCTGCAATGTTAATGGATGTGTCAATGCAGATGAAGAAAACAACAAAAGCCGATGCCTCAAAACAAGTGCTGTTCAAGGTGAGAATTCGTTCTTTGTCTTGGATTAGTTGTTCATTGTCATGCATTTAACTGTTTTTCACCATTGTTTGGTCTTTCACCATAGAATGCTGTTTCAACATAGACTGCTGGTTTTTACCATGTGATGCTATGCTAGCATGGTATTTACTGTCATCTTGTGTCCGTCTGTCGGTCACAAGTCGATGTCCTGTCAAAATGGCTAGTGTAGGATCATTGAAACAACACCACGGACTCTCGTTTTATGACACCAGCGATCTTGGTGAAATTCCAGTGGGGTAACCTCCAACGGAGATGCAAAATAGAGGTGGAATAGGTTAATGTCAGCAATTTTCGACGAATATCTCACTGTATCTCAGAAACGGTATGCACTCTATTGGATGATACTTGTTCCCATGACCTCGAGTGACCCTTTACTACCTTGTATTTACTTATTGAGGACTAAGTTTGAGGCCACTAGTTTATGAATATATGCTCTTGTCTTTTAATTTGTAACGCCATGTGTGTTATTATCCAGCAAATGCTGCATGACGTCATCGCTCTGTATATCAGTCTTCTGCGCAGTGCCTTTCTTCCGAGTTCTCTGGCACAGCTTGAGCCAAGGCACATTGGACACAGCGAGTCTCCTCGGACTGCGTGGAAAGATCACAAACAAGATGCACATCTCGCGTGGTTGCCACTCTGTGTACGACAAGTTCGGTGTGTACTACGTTACGACTTTGTCAGTTTGATTACAGATTTAAAACTGTAGTTTGTATTTTGAACTGGATGCTACCATAGCGGTGGCGCAATGGGTAGAGCATTGGACTTGCAGTCAACAGGTCGTCGGTTCAAAATCCTACTTGGGGCAAAAGCTGCGTTACAACCTTGGGCAAGTTGTTCACACCTGTGTGCCTCTGTCACCAAGCATTATAACTTGGTACCGGCCAAGGGGCGGTGATGCTGTGCAGCTGGGAAGGTAACCGCAGGCCTGGCAGAAAGCAATGGCAGCCTACCACCGGGTGGATGTACACCAGGGGATCAGCTCCAGGCACAACGCTCGGTGACGAGCATGAGAAGCCTTTAACTTTTTTAACTACCATCTGAGAGCCAGGGTACAGAGAGACAGTCCATCTGTCGGGAGTCACGTTGGAGATGAAGACAAGATGTTGTCCAGGGAGTGATTCTTCTGATAGGATGTGTTCCAGCCACACGGAAAATTTTTTACCATTTGTCACTCATAATTTGAGTAGGAACTGGTTCACGTGGATAATTGATGTTAAGCTTACACATGTCTGTGTTTATGCTTTGAATTATAGGCGTTCTGCTGGTGGTAAATATTCGCCTGTGTCATGTGATTAAAAGGGACGGTTTCATTAGGGGTGGACAGATAGATATCTGATCTGTGTTTATCTGAACTGTCTGACATCTGTTATTGCACCAGCCTGGCTCATCGCATGTTTACACGGTGATTGATCACTGTGTAGGTGAGATAGACGTATTTAGTTATCAGCAAATAATAAGGGCTATTTCCCTCTGTAGTTTTATCCCGGAACTCTTTACTTTGGCTGACTTTTTGGCTTCGTTGTCAGACCACGATGTGGTGTTGACAGCTAAGTTTGACTGTTGTAAGCTGATGCCCGTCTTTCTTTACAACGTAGCTGAGCTTCTTCTCTGAATCACAGTGTAATGCATTGATTTGTGTTGAACGTTCTCTTTCAAGGGTGATTTTGTACGTGCCAGGAGCTGTATAGCACTGATGGTGTCATTGGAGCTGCCTGGTGAATCCGTCGACTTGCTGCAGACGCTAGCATTTGACTTGCGCTGGAGCAGTTTGACGACGCTGCTGAAGCAGGCAATACAAGGCACTGATGAGTGTTTAGCATTATATCATCCACGGATGATGTTATTGACACACAGAATGGCACAGGACCCTGCTCAGCCAGGCTACATTATATTGGAATGGGTCTGAGTTCTCCCTGTAGTAATGGTATTTTGTCTTAAGACATTATCCTAAGCTCGAGACTTGTCATTTTTGTGGATTTATCATCACAGGACAACTGTTGTCATCATGGAAACAGTCCAAGTTATTGATGACAGTAACCCCCTATATTTTTATATTTATATACAACACAGCAGTTGTTTGCATTGCATTGACAGTGGTGTTTGTTATGTTTACTAGATCTTCAGCACAATGGTTAAGAGCCTATAGCATGTCTAGACAGCAGTGGCTGCTGCCACGCGCCAGTTCTGTCACTCACAACATAAGTCCTGCCCAGTGTTTTATGTGCTTTATATAAATATAGAATAGATGTTTACAATAGCAACAGCCATTGGCTTAACTGATCTGCAAATGCATTTGCATATTTTATTTGCATTTTTGCCTTAGTTTATTAGGTATATTTACAAACAAGTGAAAAGACAGAAATTGCAAGTTTTGTCTGCAAATGTGTTATTATAGGTGCCAAGCATCAGCTAAACTGTCAGTAGAAACTCTGGTTTTAAACTGGGTGTGAAGCTAGATTTTAAACTCGGCTTAAAATTGCAGTTAATCTAAGGTTTGGTCTAAATCTGGACTATGTGGTTAGTTTAAAGCTTTGATTTAAAACTGTAATTTGAAACTACAGTGTAAAATTATATTTTAAGTGAAGGATAAGGTGACCTAATGTTATGTTGGTTTTAGATACAAAAAATTTACAGGAGCGTGAGACATGGAGCATAGATACTGATGACAAACGTGGCGGCACGACAACACTGGTGAGCTCTATGCTAGTTCACGTGACTGCTGCTGTGTTTTGATTACTGATCACATGCACACGGTTGTAGAAGTTCTACTGTGAGTGTCCATTGTATGGAAAGTCAGTCAACCATGCATGTAATAGTCAAAATGCTCTGTACAGGCCCCGGGATGGTAATGTGCCCTGATTCATTCGTTGATTTCGGTGCTATGTAAATTGTTTGTTTGTTTACTTACCTTCCTTCCTTACTTTTTACCTTCCTTTTTTCCTTCCTTACTTTTCCTTCCTTACTTCCTTCTTTCCTTATTACTTTCTTCTTACTTATTTACTTCCTTACTCGTTTACTTCCTGACTTATCTATCTACTTCTTCCAGAATAGGCCAGTTCCATTTCCCAGCTGTAGGTTGTAGGAGGCGACCAAACCTGGCTTTAGTTTTTTCGGGTTCATTTTATGTTGTAGTATATTTTGTTACAGATGCATGTTTGCTTTTGTTGTGTTTGATTTAGTTTTTCAGTACTAAGCCCAGAGATTGGCTGGGAAGAACGTCTCTGAAATGACCGTTTTTGTGTCGGGTGGGACATAAAACCTTAACTCAATCAGTCAGTGCATTTAGATAAAATTGGTGATAAATTCTATTAATAACTAAGTAACTGAGTGAAGTGAGTCTATGTGATATATTTATGTGCACGTGGAAACTGATGGACAGCCAGAGCCAGCATGATGGAACCAAAACTGAGAAAAGAATGAAAAATGAAAAAAGAACTAAATAAAAAACCGCTAAGCTGAGAAGATCCGATGCAAGGGATAATCCAAGAAGGCAGTTTTGAAGGAGCAAGACAGTCTTAAGATGGGAAGAATTTGTGAAACAGGTGGATCTGTAGGCAGGAGTGAAATGATGAGAGAGTAATGTACTCAGTACTGAGTAGTTTCTATGTGGAATATTTAGCTTGTGAGAGCCTGATGACAGTGAATGATGCAGACAGCTGGCTGAAGACTGTTCATAGTCACTGGCTATCAACGTGGTTGTCATTTAAGTGCTTTGTAAATGCAGATAAATTATAAGTTTGCAGTGTATTGACGTTTGTGTATGTTTAGCCGACACTGTTTGAAAACATCGTGAGTGAAATAGTGCACACACTGCAGGAGGTTGTCAGTGCACGCCACGGCGAGAAACAGGTCTCACTCTTGTTATGAGTTGAGTAGTATTCCACTGTTAAAAATATAAATCTCTGCTCTTTTAGCCTTGCTATATAATTCTACATTAGTGTAAATTAAACTCAGTTAAACTACTTAACATCTTTACAGTGTAACAGTACTAGGTCAGTAAAGAAAAATCCCTGTTACTAAATATCGTCAGACTGTAATTGTGAATGCTGTACATAGACAAGCCTGTGATTTGATTTGAGAGTGAGAAATACAACAACAACAGCCGTTTCACGTTCGTTACACAGGTTAACCTCTGTTAGTCGGCAAGAACTAGAGGATTTTGTTGCAGTTACGTTTTGCTACCTGCATGCCCTTGCTGATGTATTTGGATTATTATGGACAAGACACAGGAGTTCTTCTCACCAATGATACCTACACACAGTTACCTTTACCATATTGAGAGTTAGAAACATGAAATGCTAACTGAATGAAAGAAATTCAAATCAAATGAAATTTATTTGCCATTGGTGAAGTACACAATATAACAATTTATTAATTGACATTGCATTTAGCTGCACAAACAGGCGATAACTTCACACTTATGTCTGCCCATGAAAACTAAACCTAAAAGAAAAAAAAATAAAAACAAATAATACTATTTATACTAGATAGACAAACACATCAGACAGTATGTTCCGCAAGCTAGCAGAATCCTTGGCATCATACAGGAAGCAAATTAAGGTGTTTTGACACGTCTGTCTAAACGTGGCTGTGTGTAAATTTGTAGTTGTTTGCTGATGCAATGAATCAGAAGGTGGCGAGTGAACTGTGTGTGGAACTGCTGCAGACATTTGCCGTCACTCTGCAGCGATTAGCACTCACTGATGACAAACCGAGGTCTGCATCCCACTGCACAAATCAACCATGCTGTTGTTACACAGTTTTAAGAGTAAAATATTTTGTCATTAACTGATGATAATTGCACAATTGATCATTTTTTTGCACGCAAACCAATGCAAAAATGGTTTTGTTTTCATTTGTCAATTGCCGGTGTAATTTTTTTCTTTATACATACAGTATTTGTCTATGCAACAGACTCTGGTTATTTGGATTGGTTTTTGGACGACTGTTTGGACTGTAAATTTGATAAAGAATAATAATCAGGCGGGTTTTGTCGAATGTATTTAATTTTTAGCCTTAATGGTCCTTCAGTCTTTTAGTAAAGTAAAGTAAAATTAAACAGTGTATAGCAGTTTAGCATCAACGTAGCTCTTCACCGCTACGGGAAACTCACTTGCCATATGGGATCACACAGTGTTACCTGCCACCCGACAGAGGTGAGAATCCTGATGATGTTGTTGCTTGAGTGATGGGAAGAGAGGCTGGCATTTAAAAATGTGCCGGCAAGGTTTGTATCCAGTTTAATAACAGAATTAAAAGTCTTGTAAGTTCGAATGGAAATAACATCAGCAATCGGCTGTTGTCAAAGTGTACTGTTGACATGTGACTGTTTGATCTATGATCTCTGTGTGGCTGTCAGTAAGAAGTCGTCTGTCGCTCGAGACCTCTTTTCACAAACACATACAGACGGCGTTCCACTGTTGGTGGGTCATTTTGTCATTATTGAATGTCTAAATTTAATTTACTTTTCTCACTTCAAAGACCTGGACTTTGTGCTTCTGATAACTGTCATGGCCTGGAGAAAATGAGATGATCATTGTGTAGCATATCAGAAACATTGACATATGTAATTTCTCTAAAAGTAAGTAAGCTGAGATTGCGTGCAGATATATACATCATGTATATGTTTCTGCTTATTTCTTCCTTTCTTGACATTTGTTTAAACGGTACGGAAACAGTATAGCTAACATCATTGAGAACTCTTTCATCTTCTCACTAATCTAGTATGCAGGCAGCATAACGTCTTTGATCCAAGAAAATTCCCCAGTTTTTAAAATGGAGAGTGCCAGCTAACACGGGTTGGCGTGTATAGTAACTGTAAAATAATTGTTGTTGTTCTTGATATTTGTTTAACCTTGAATGACTGTAATTGTACCAGTTGACAGCTTATATGTGACTTTCTCTCAGTGTCTTGCAGCATTTATAATTCTACGTTGTACTGTTGCGAGATGTTGTCGTGTAGTATGCCACGTTGCTGCTGTGGAGCATAAGCCGCACAGTGCTCTTCTTTTTCCAGCTGTAATCCCCTGATGCTGTGTCTTCTCTCTGAAGCCAGAGTCTGTCTGCCTCCATCGATTATGTGACATGTTGAGTCCATGTGCTGGCATGTACTGATGTTGATCAGTTTCTCCTGTATACCGTGCTACCTGAGAGTTTTCCATCAAATATCGTTGTCGCATTGTCAAATTCAAAGTCGGGTTAACATTCAGCAAACAGTTTCACTCGATAGATCATTCTCCAGTGATCTTGTGCTGCCAGTACAATCTGATCAATACAGAATCCATCCATGTTAACCTGGCATACACTTGCTGCTCGCATAATTTACTGTCTAGTGCTTTCTTTGGTCTTTTGAATATAATTTTGCTGGGAATTTTGACTATTCCGTTTTTTTCTGTTCTGGTGATACTTCTTGCAATAAAGTCAGAGAGACAAAATTGCTGTAGTTTGTACTGAATTACATCGTGCTTAGCAGCAGTAACAGATAAAAAGTAAGGGTTTATTGTGAACGCATGAAAACGTATAGACGCAGATTTGCAGAAAGATGCAGCTACTTCGTTTGGAATTTGAAACCCTTCTTTGAATGCTTTGTATAGAGATTTACTTACTTACAGACAGATCATTTGAAAGCCTGTTATGCAGGATGTGATTGTAGATGTTTAAATAACAGGACATGACTGTGATTACGTGTGATGTAAATCACAGGACAAGCGACTAATAATTGTACTCAACAACTGTGCATTGACTGGCGATCATGTTCTGCCTCGGCTGATTGATGCATTTGAGAAACATGGCTATCCTGATATCCCGCGAGTTAAGCTGGTCTGATATATTTGTTGGTTTTTGCTTCATAACAATCTGCATAACTTTGAATTTAATTCAAACTGGTATTTTCATGTTTGTTTGTTTGTTTGTTTGTTTGTTTGTTTGTTTGTTTCTGCTTTTTTGTCATGGTGTTGGTGCTGATGACAAGGTTGCTTTTATCTGGAACTGTCGTTTGCTTGCTACAGTGTTGTCAGTTAGAATTTTATTATCTTTGCTTATTTTACCAGTATTTCAGCTTGCTGTCAAGAATGCCGTCATAAAGAATTTTTAGCCAATAGAATATTTAATTGTAGTCTAAAATATTATACCATCGTGTGATACTGTGTGTCACACTCATATCTGACAAATGTAAGCTTTATTGGGACACATCGTAGGAAAATTTGTTGAGAAACAGTATGGATCAACTTCTTAGGCTCACCCTGTAATGCAATGTAGAAGGCAGATGATAGCCTCCATGCCAAAAATCAGGATATTTCATTGATCCATATCGACACAGTGTGACAGACAGATTTAATTACAAGAGCATATACTTCATTTGCATGCAGTGATGTTGTAAAACAATAACAGGAATCTGTCTTTTTGACAGCTTTAACAAGAAAATTATCTTCAGTTGTCTGTGGTTGTCAGCTGGCCAAAAAGGCGTACCGTGATGTTGATGCGAAGTTATTTGATAAGTATGTCGAGGAGAAAGCAGGCCCTGTGATTGGTGCGCTGGAACAAAACATGTATGTCGGCATGTTTGATTGGTCAGCAAGTTACCATGTCACAGGTAGACGAGTAGTTCTTATAAATGTATTTTTCAACATTTTATCACTGAAGTGATTTACTTTATTACTGTTTTCAGTTTTTAGCTGGCATTTTCTACATTGTCACAGGCTGGACCGTGTCCCCGTAAACTGAACGTTTTTACAGATAATTGGAGTAGATTATTTTAAGGTCAAATGTCCTTCCTGTTACCCAGCCACCAGCGTCAAAGCACCGTTTATGCTGCTAAAAAGTTTATATATTGAAATTATATTTTATGCCATATGCGACAACAAAGATATTGTGTAGTTATACGTTTTTATGTTGTACAGTCATTCTGCTTGTAGTTGATTGTAATTGCACATCGATAGAAAACTGATGATGTAGCACTGCTGTACTGTAGGTGTGCGGAGTTACGTTAAAGAGTCAATCATGAGTTTGCTGGAAGTGCATGCAGAGGTAAGCAGACACATAGAATAACATAGTAACAGTAATGGATACTGGTAGTGGTATTGGTAGTTGCAATGGTAGTAGTGGTGGTGGTGGTGGCGGCCGGGTGCAGTGTCGGTAGCAGCAGTAAACAGCCCAACCAACAAGGCATACTTTTTATGTTGTTACAACTCCTCTCAAAGGTTTGGCCGGACCATATGCCATTACCAGTAACTTTTCTTCATGGGCTTTTTCCATTTCTGCACCATCTACCTGGAACTCTCTGCCTGAACACATTCGCAGTATCGACATATTATCAACTTACAAACGCCAGTTGAAAATCTCATCTATTCCAGTCTACTTTTCTCCATCTAGTCACCTTGTACCAGCGCCTCAAATTCGTTTTGCGATTTCTGGCGCTTTGTAAATAAGTGCTTGTATGTATGTAATGCATGTTTTTTGGTCTTTGTTGTATATACTTGGCCCAGCGCCTCTGAAGTTACGACCATATGGCGCTATACAAATGTGTATATTATTATTATTATTACTTATTTAGTTACATGGTCTGCAATGTGCATAATTCAGTATTCTGTCTCTATACATACGTTGACATCGTATAACGTAGTGCAGATGGCTCTATGCTGTTGTTCAGGTCTATTCCATCGGTCCAACTTTTGTGGAGCGTGTGATGTGCCGTATTGTTGAACAAGTTGCCGAGGAAATCTCTCGGTTATTTCAGTGTGTTCCCAAGTTCAGTGCCAGTTCCGCTGTTCAGGTTTTGTTGTGTTTACCCCTATTAACGTACTTAATTACAGTGTGCTTCTCGAAACTAAAGTGATGGTTATTATAATTTCAAATTCAAGCTAATGTAAATTACCTTCCCACAAGAATCAGTTTGTGGTTGAAGAAATGATGCGGTCCAGGGAATCATACTCTCAATAATTCCTATGCACTTGATGAACAGGGAGATAACCCCAGGCTGGAAAAAGAGGGCGTGACCGTTGCTGACGCCTTGATAAGAAGCGTCATGGTGTTATTCGCGCTGACGTGAGCCAAAGCAGATAGACGTGGCACATTCCACTGGCTGGTGCTGGCCCTTCTTCACTTTACACGTCACGCATACACTCGCATCCACCAACCAATTCACCTCGCCTGGGCTAGCACATTGAACCCACATAAGGTCTTAGCACTGGGGTCCAGAGTAGGCTGGACCCCTACCCTAACGAACGAACGAACGTATACTGTGAGTTCATTACGTTTTTGGACGACTTATTGTAGCACGTCATTACATGACGTGTACGACACGATGGACATGTGCATATAAGCTGTCGCTGACAGACGAAGACTATTAAATGGACTAGTCAATTGAGTCAACCAAGTCGACGCCAGAATCCTCCAAGTCGATTAACGTTGCTTGACGCAGTGGAATACGGAGTATACTGCCTCCCACGTAGGCGCTGCCTGAGAACTTCGCAAGACCGTAGCAGCAGCTTTAGCTGTGAATCCGCTAAACCAGTGTATTGTATTGTGTTGCAGGCTAAAGTGGATATAAGTGCGTTTGATAGAGCTGCTGGTGCGTACAAGACGCCAAAGACAAGGTTTTTACAGTATTCCCTTTGTTTTGTGTATGCAAAAAAACTCATTAGCTCCTGTTTACTCGCCAGTTAAATATCTACGACATGCCTTGGAAACTGCCATTATGTGACTGTCATGACAAATGTTATGGTTAGGGTATAGGAGATAGGATTCCACACTGCATATCAACTTGCCATGGATGGCCTTAGTTATACTTGAAATCTGTTCTTACAGTAATATTGACCTGAGCATGTTTTAGCAGGTGTTTAGTGTATGCTATATGCGTGGATATGGTGTGACAGCTTTATCTTTGATTGTTAGGTCGGCCATCAAAGAAGCTTTAGACTGCATAAAAGCACAGTGTTCATCAGCTGATAACAAGTGAGAATTTGAGTCTCTGTGTTACTGTCACGTTATTCACTAATATACAGTTGTGTGGTACACACACGTCATTGTAGGGTCTGCGTAATCCATGGTGGCAAAGGAAATTTTGAAAATATTTAATAAATTTAAATTTCATTATCTGTAACGTTTGTTGCACTTAATTATGTTGAATTTTATTTCTACAATTTGCAGAGACTTAACATTGGTGATGTGGCAGTTTAAATCGGGATTAACTTCACATTACGCTAATAGTTGATTCTAACAAAAATGGCATTGCTTCCTAACTTTTTCTAACCAAGACACCCTTCCCAAATTTAGTCAACAGGCAACACACAGCCGTCATACTAAATTAATTTATTTGCAAGTATGTTGTTTCTCTTTGTTGTTTGGCTGAAATGTATGCTGGCTGCGTTACATGTTGCGGTTGTTGCCTCCTGATGAGCCATGTTGAGTATGTGCCTCGCACCCTATTTTAGTTAGTAAAAAGATCGGACGGACGGACGGACGCCAGACCATAACATTACGCTAACCGTTAGACGCGGCTAGCCAGCATAATAACCGTTATTTATTAGATTTGTGTCATTGAAGTTTACTCTAAAGACTGCAGTATTTATTTTTGTAGTACAGTTGGCTGCTAGTGTATATATTTTATCTGTAACTGTGCGTTAATGATAAAACAGTGAAATCTGACTGCGCGATACAGTTGTCGCATATTTTTTTTCATTTCCAGCATCTGGTCATGGCACCCTTGTACCCAGTTGCAGCAGCAGGCAGGTCGGAAACGCTGAAGTTCAGTAACCTTTGAATTCTGGTGCCCAAGACTCGATCGTTTTGTGTTCATCTGCATATTATTTTTGTGTGGCAAATTTACTAATAGACTAATAGTCCTGAGTTTGATTTTCCAGTTGTCTGTTGTTTGACCTAATTACCGTTGTCTCACTGTGGTTTGCAGGAAAGTCGAGGAACATCTGGAGAAGTTCTCCAAACAGATGCACTTCCAGCTCATGTGTTTCCACGTGGATAAACGCTGATGTGTGGTGTCAAGTCATGTTAGGATATTACTTACTTGTGTTTTGATATGGTCCATCGGTGAGACTCGGTCTCATAGAGTGCTTTCACGGCTGAGACTCCGTCCGCCTGTATAAACTCCCTCTACTCCCTCTCCCTCGGCTGGTTGCGTAGCACAGTGCTAGAACGTCGGTCTTTGGCCGGCAAACTTTTCCTGTCCTGTGCTCGACCTGTAGCTGATGGGTGACCATTTATGTGGGTAAACCGTCCGCTATAAATCAACCAACCAGGCCAACTCAGCCTTTCATCCCCTTGGGGTCGATAAATGAGTATTAAGCTGCAACTGGATGTCTGCTGCCTCGTTAGGGGTGGCGCCTTACGAAGGAAAGGTAGTCGTGATGTAATTTACAGGTAAAACTGTGTGATCCGTGTCTGAGCGCTTTGAGACTATGCATAGTATAAATGGCGCTATATAAATACTATCTTTCCTTTCCTTTCCTTTCCTTACCTGCCAATTGGTGTTATTTGCGTTGTTTAGCCATTCTGATATATCATACCTGCGCTTGTGACGGTCAGACGGACGGACGGACGGTCACAGGACCATAGCAAAAGCGGAAATTCATAGGCCTAACTTATCGCATTGCCGTCAGAAGAGGACCGAGCTACGGCCACTCGTAACACGTGCAGAAAATTTGGTGAAATGTTGTTTTCTAGATGTATGAGCGGACAGACAACAGACATACAGCGCCGCCGAGAGCGAGAGCTAACTCGGCATCGTGACATTTAGCTCCTCCGGTCCCTCCACAGACCATGGGCGGCGCCACCATGGGAGCTGGGGGACATTATTCCGCCACCTTCCAAAAGTGGGGAGGACAGGGGGATCAACGCATGTAACAAAAAGTATATATTTTACACGTTTAGTCAATAAGGTATTTCACCTTTTGATGGCTTCAGGCCACTGTCATGTAATTTCATTTGGTGCAGGTAAGTGTTAAGACGTCATAATTACAATGATAGATGTGCAATGTTTTGTTTCATGTTCCCCAGGTAAGCAAAAGAAACGGTGAAAGTGTTAGGTATAGTCTACTGTCTATACGGAACGTTTCTGTTTGTAAATGACATTTAATGGTTGTTAGTTTATCTATAGAGAGCGAATGTCTACGGACGGATAGATGTTGCCCACCAGTTTGCAAAATAAGGAACTGTTAAAAATAACAGACAATGTATTGTGGGTCCAGGGGCAGAGCCCCTAGTCAGGGGG
>Ga0209363_1000464_pt1 | contig 15780 bp, 8 predicted proteins | sample WorMetexBAHAMAS3_FD_187385 | JGI IMG/M metagenome (GOLD analysis project Ga0209363, IMG submission 187385) | Marine gutless worms symbiont microbial communities from Max Planck institute for Marine Microbiology, Germany - Inanidrilus exumae... | ecosystem: Host-associated > Annelida > Digestive... | reverse complement strand
TGGAACTCGCTGTCCAACACGCTCCGTGAACAAAGCGACGAGGACAGTTTCAAACGTCAACTCAAAACGTTTCTTTTTTCCAGGACTTTGGCCTAGCGTACCCAGCGCATTAGAGATTTTTTGACAGTGCGCTATATAAATTCACTTTTACTTACTTACTTACTTACTTACTATTCGCCCAGTGTCTGTCCGTCATAAGCCACTTTTATATCATAAAGGCTATATGCACCATAAAGTTATCAACACCACGATGTAGCCTAGGGACTCTGGTTCGCTGCTGCTAAAAATCTCGGTGAAATTCCGATAGCGTTGCCACCTAGCAATTTTGGGCGACAAATACATGTGATGTTGGACAATTTTTCAGTTTTTCTGCCAGTATCTCACCATGTCTTGGAAATGATACAGTGTAAAAAGGTTAATAGAAGTCAGGTATTATCTGTTGACCTTGAGTGACTGCTAACATTTCTGTTTTTATGCCTTCGTCAGTTGACAGGCATTATATGTTCGGGTTGTCTGTCCGCCACGTTTGTTTATCTGCTCTTTCATCCGTTATGTCCATTTGTCTGGACAGATATTATTACCACGATGAAACTTACAGAGAATAACCACTAGCCCCTACTGATGACTGATCACCTGATTAGATTTTAAAGGTCGAAGGTCAAGGTCACACCAGGCTGTCAATGTGGCGAAGCATCCACGTCGATGCTGGGGCGTCGAAGTCCATTTTCTAGTTAACTTTGGAGGACGTGCTTCTTATCTTTGGAATGGGTGAATGTAACAGAGATTTCAAAGTTGGTTTGTAGGCTGACCATTTCAAGTAATAGCTGCCGAATGATTAACCACTGCCATTGGGTTAGAGTCACGTGATCTTTTTCGTAATTTTAGGGCCCAGTCCTGTTCTTGGAATGGGAGAAGCTGCACACTTCAAATTTGATCTTGGAAAATACTAGCCTATTTATAATGATAATATCATAGAAACAGTTGGAAAATACTGGCCAAAATATAATGATAATATCATAGAAGTGGTACTCGGTAGGGACACAGTAGTGAGAGACTAACAGGAAATCATGCGTTGTTAATTATTAATACCCAAGGAGTTTGAGTTACCTTTCGCTGTTTCAAGTCCTTTAAATTACATACCGTGGAAAATATGGCACACGTTAGCTAGAAATGCTTACAGGTGAATCATTGATTGATAGATTTTGTCTCTTCCAGGTGATGAGAAGTTGTGTACTGCTGGAGAAGCATGGAGGTTGCCAGCCGAGTGTTCATCAGTCTGCCATTCGGTCTGTTGTTTGTTGCTGATTGACCATCCTGCAGACTATGGACTCTCACTAGAGTAACTTTCAGTGTTCGATTCCTGTCAAAAACCATTTGTTTTTCCAGCATGGTAGCAATCTTTCTGGGATTGGCAGTTCACGTAGACCAGGTTGGCCGTCAGTCTTTCTTTCGTTTATTCCCCTTGCTTCGCCTCTGTGAATTTATCCTTTTGAAGTGCATTTTTGGGTGGGAGTTGGTGAAGCTCAGATTGGGAGGTTTCCCACACCAGGTCATTGTCACATGACCGATTTCTTGAATTTTGGGTCCCCAGTCATATCTTTGGTATTGGTGAAGCTAGGCACTTTTAATAATTTTTTGTGTTGATTGATACTGAGTAGTTCTAGTGCATGCATAATAGATTACCCCTGAAGGGAATGTGTTCAAGGTCATATGACCTGTTTACATTTTGGGAAATAGGTGATAACATGTCAGAAATGGTGCAAGATGGAGGCATAGTAGCGATACATTACTAATGATACGATATGATACCGTATGGTAGATTAACGTGCGCTTAATAGCTGATGAGATGGTGAGCTTAATCTAGCGCACGGCCCAGAAACTAAAAATAAGGATAAAAATATAAAAAACTGAGTAGCTCAGAAGAAACGGTCCAGGCAATTGTCCATGGTGGCAGTCAGGGAGAAAAGTGAAACTACAGGGGTAGGATTTGTGAAAGAGGTAGGTTTTAAGCCGAGAGTGAAAGAGCGAAGCAGTTAAACAGTGGGGACCTCTGAGACACTATGATGGAATGTTATTAAATACTAAATACATTATGAAAAGTTTTAGTGTGTCTTGAGAGGATGCTCAGAGCCAGAACAAGTGGGGAAAGAAAATTAAGTGGGCAGGGCAACCATCTAACACAGGTTGATTAAAATGATGTGCATATTTGCATACGTTGCCTGTGACGTATAAATTGATGATATCAGGCGATAACATTTTTGATGCTGCAGATGAGTGAGTTGAGAAAAGTATGTCATCATCTTCATAGAAAATTTGCTCAGCTTCACAGTGTTCCAAATGAAGTGAACTGCTTATTTGCAGCAATGGTAGAATTGTAAGTACAAACGCCAATCTGTTTTAATGTCTCACGATATTGAAATTGTGATGCATTTTTGTTTTCGTTTTATTTTGTCCGGGATTTCTTGTACTGGAATCTGTAACTCCTTTTTTGGGCATTTGCATTTTTGTTTCATTTTGCATAAATTCCGTTGATAAATAGACCCATAACTTTAGTAAAGTGAACTGCACGTTGTTATAATTACGGTTCACAAATATCTGTATTCAACATTTACTTTCGGTACCAAGCCAAGAGATTGGTTCAGAAGAACGTCTCTAAAATGACCTATTTTGTGTTGAATGTGACATAAAACCTTAACTCATTCAGTCAAGCAACATCTACTATTCCTCTTTGATGCATTACCGATGTCTTGATGATTATGATGCTGATGTACAAGATTAACACTTATTGAATCTTTGAACTGGATATGACTCCTCCTCCACTTTTGTGACCATGATTTTGTAGGTGAACATGCTCTGGATGAGAAACCTTGGCAAAGGTTGTTACAAGCCAAACACGCTTCCCGTCAAATAACCAACAGAGTTAAAGCACGGAAGGAAATTCTACTGATTGATCTCAACTGGGAAAATCACCCAATCACTGGCCGTGTTCTTTCTTGCTGCACTGAGGAAGGGATGTCTTTACGCTGGCCCCAAACAGACAAGAATTATCAGTGTCGATACGTGTTGACGTTCATGACAATTATGATGGTTATTATTATCGTTATTATGAATGCTGGTGGTAGTTGCGGGGTATGGTTTTCAGTGATGTTTGTCTTGTCTGTCTGTCTGTCTGTCTGTCTGTCTGTTTTTCTGCATCGTATCTCAAATGCTGCTGCAGCTAGGATCACTAAACTTGACATAGAAATGTTTCACCATGAGTTCTAGAAACCCATATATTTTGAGATCAAAAGGTCGAGGTCATGAGGCCAAAAAACAGTGCCAGCTTGGGTTTTTGCACTTTCTCGTGAGTTTCAGCTTTTTCTAGTTATTAATTATTATTATTATTATTATTATTATTGTTAATTATTGTTATTGGCTGTAAAATGCTTCTTGTTGTTGCTGTTGTTGATGATGCTGCTGCTGCTACTGCTGTTACGTCTTCGTTATTCTTACTACATTGTTATTCCCGGTGTGTCATCATGGTGTTTAGGCAGGCATCGGCGTCAAAACTGCACGAAAAACTGAAACCTCCAGGTCATTTACTACAGATTTATTTAAATCATTCGGTGCAGATGACATACACATAAATCAGAAACACTGTAGCTTAGCTGCTGTACACCAGAATAAAGACATCACTATGTATTGTAATGCAACAATAGATGCCTATTTTCTTACTTTTAGTGTTTTTGCATGGTTTTATACTGTGAGGTTTTTGTATTTACTGTATTTATTGTCTGCTTTGTATGTTTATATGTAATGTATGCGTTTGACATGCACTTAATAAAAGGCAACTTACTTAGGTACTTACCTTTTAGTGTAGGTCTAAATTAGTAGCTGCTTAGGTATGGTACTAGACTAGCAGTGGCAGTAGTGTGAGTTTTTGGTAGTAGATCCAGCAGTGGCCATAAACCCTCGGCTGAGTAAAACTGATTTAGCAACTGTTTATCGACCGTTGTTTTTTATCCCTGTTTGTAAAAATCAATTCAGTTTTATCTGACAGTTTTCACTTCTCATGTTGACTTTTGTAGTATGCCTGTGTTCAGTTTTTAATATGTGCAGTAGGAATGCTTGTATGATGATGATGTTGATGATAACGATGACGTTATGATCACATCACGCCACTAATTTGAAGCCTTTAGAGATTACGATTGTCTGAGCAGATAGCTTTCAAGCTAGCGTTACTCGTTTACAGCTGCCTGCATGGCATGGCACGGGAATACCTCAAGTTCGGAGCTACTTCCGGTATCTAGTGCCAACATGGCAGCAGCTTCGATCACCATCACCCTCATTATGCTGTGTGTCTAACACACAGCAGTCGGCAGCCATGTCTTTACCTCTGCTGCCACGTGTGTGCAGAATAACATACCAGAACTTGTGTGATCTTTAGCTTCTCCAAGCGTTTTTTAGTTGCGATTGACAACATCTTTTCTAGTTCATATGGTGTCTGCCCGTCCGGAGCATGACACTTACCACTTTACTTGTACTGTGTGACTTGAATGTCATTTAAAATGACGTCACGTAAATGGAACTTCTTCCTGTCGATACTGACATGCGATATTGTTCTGTGGTAGATCCGGACGAATGTGGGGCCGAGCAAAATGTCGAGTCATTGTCAAATCAGTCATGTTACGAAGCAATGAAAACGTGCCTCGACCAGTTCGTTGCAACTGACCGAAAAATCTTGCAGCATCTGAATTCACACTGCAGGTTACACTAAATGCTTTGTGCTTCATAAGTATAGGGTGGAGCAAAAAAAACAAGGCCGTTTGTCTCAGCAGCTCAAAAAAGTGCCACATTTCTCTTTCCCATAACTGTGCCAAATGCCGATCGCTTTTCACAATTCTTTCACCGTCAGACTCAATAGTACGTTTGTAAATAACTTGTCATTGAATATACCAGCACACCTTAAACTTGTCACTACACTGCCTTGTCAAATATTTGCCACTTTTTTGATCAATCATCATGTCTTTTATTAACAGTGGCCAAGCCCGTTTTTGCGCCCATTGTTTGTTATGTTACGTTACATGCTACATAAATGTTACTTTCATTCAGTGTTCATAAATGACCTACCGGTAGTTTGCGTCGGGTGGGACGTGAAACCGTAACTCAGTCAATCAGTTATAACTTGAGTGCATGACTCGTTGGAGTTTCGCTTCTATTTTGGTGTGCCGCCCGCCAGAAATCATTTTATGGATCAAAGAAAGTACAAGTCCAGTCTTTGATGTCCCTGATTTGGTTGGACCACATGCAGGGCACCTGGCCTGTTAAAAACGTCTCCGGTTACCTTCTATACGTTCTCTTTTTGCAGGACTCCGCCAGATAATTGGAGGTAATTAGAATAGATTGTTACAGCTGCAGTACATGTTTCGGTTGACTTTCCTTGCTCAGTACACATAGGGTAACAGTGACGTAATTTTTTTATTTTTGACTATGCCAGCTGTTCTGGCCGCCGTGATGTGGGGCAAGGAAATGTAAACGATTTGCAGCACTTACAGTCAGATCGCCCATATGGCGCTAGCACTAAACGTTTCTTAAACCGACTGATTGAGTTTCATTTAAATAATGTGACAGATCTTAACCGGTTAACTTTGCATAGTACGACGTCATGCCCTACAGCGTAGATCGTATCGTGACAATAGATCACTGTGACATTACTTCACTCCTGTATTGAGAACAGAATAACTCCACAGGCGTTGTGTGCTGCAGCGAGATACAACAGTGTGGAATGGAAATGATGAGGTGTGTTTCGGAGTTTGGCATAATACAGCAGAGATTCTGTGAAGCTGAAGCTCAGCTCAAGTCATTACAACAGAAACGCCAGAAAGAAATCTGGCAGCTACTTCATCGCTGGTCCCTGGAGGCAAGTGACAGGCCGATCTCTGTGTATCATTTCTGTTCTGTTCTGTATATACTCTGAGCTTTCTCTGTACCTCAGCCTTCAGGTCTTGATTTCGGTTCTTATCTTCGCCTTTTGCTTCCATCTTTTCCCAGATATTCATTTCTTATTCTTTTGCGACTTGACACATCCAATCATTTCTCTGGCTACTTATTTATTAACAAATAAACTGTTGTTAACTCTCAGAGTGATAATTATCACTCTGAGAGGTAGCAACAGTTTAAACGGTTACTGCAGACCCATCTGTTTGGTGTTTGGGACCGCAGCACTTTGTGATGCCTTAGTTAGGAGCGCCGTGTATAAATCATCTTACTTATTTACTTATTTACTTAGTGTCGGTTTATGATGTGTTGTACTCATTCCAGCCTACGTCCATGGGACATAATAGGTTTATTATAATTATTATAGTTTTCCTGCTTCAGGATACAGATGGGCTCAGGCAGTTTTATTAGCGGCCGAGTATACCCGTCCACAGCATATACCGGTCGCTTCTTGCAACAGCTTTTCTTTGGTGGCACAAATCGCCATAAATTAATTACCAGTTTTACACAAACTAAGGTCGTTAAACTAATTTTAAAGCCACGTGACTTCAAAAACTGTGTCCTTATTAACGACTGGCGTTCTGGGTGTGAATAGGCATTATTGACATCTGAATTCACTGTAATTCGACCCGGTCTTGCTGAGCTCTTGCATTACTTTAATAATAATAATAATAAACAGATTTGTATAGCGCCATTGGGTCGTAACGTCAGAGGCGCTGGGGCCACAGCGTGTTAGTGAGCAGAGGAAAGAGAGAAAGGCTGGGAAAAGAGCTATGTCTTTAGCCTAGACTTGAAAACTATAAAACTGTGACAGAGTCGCTATTGAGGCAGAGTCACGATTGAGAACAGTTTTCGGTAGCGGGTTTGTGTACGAAAAATGTGTGTAGTTGCCAGTTAACAAGTTTTAAGTAAAGTGATGCAGTGACGTTGTTCAGAGAGTAGTAGAAAGTATTCATTTGACATTATAGAATCAACTGAACAAATGTGCATTTTGACCTTGCACAGTCTGTGGCTTGGATGGTTGCCGCAGGGCTGAAGCCATACTGGTACTGGTTCTGCATCACATGTATAGTTAATTAATTAGTGGTCCAGATAGAGCAATAGATCTGTTGTGTGTACTGTATGTTCAGACAGTAATTTTTAACTAAATGGCCCACGCTGGTTCACCTTGACACTACCTAGGTCACATTCAGTGGTGAAGGTCATAGCTCAAAGTTTGCAGGCAAAAAATGGTACTAAAATGGTCGGTGGCCTCAGGTAACGGCTTTCTGGTTATTTTGTGGCGAGACATATGGCATGGTAGAGTAGTGGTTAGGGCACTGGACTTGGATCAACTCGGTTGTCCTACTTTCTCATTGCACGTCATTTACACACATGTTCCCTTGTCACCAAATAATGGGTGATGGTGCTCCGCGGCTGGGAAGGTAACCGCAGGTCTGGCATCACACTAACCATGCGTTACAGACTGAGTGATATGCCCACCTACCATATGGTTCAAGGCCTGTGGAAGCCAGCTGAGCACCCGTCAGATTGAGTATACAAACTCACTGAACAATAACAGTTTGTTAGAACTAATTTCTGTAAATTTTCTATGAAGAGTGATCTCCTCCTCTTCCTGCTGCGTCTTAACGTCTGTTGCCCTGCTTAGCGAGTTCAACCTCGGTTTTTAGTCTAATGGTTTGAAGGTTTATCTTATTGTGCATGTTGTTAAGTGTCCGTGTATGGCGATGACATATCGATAAACACCTAAATGGATTGAGTGGGTTTTTGGTTTGAGAGTTGTCACAGAGGACAAAAACTTTGCACTAGATGAGGTCCAGATCCGCCGTTGGAAAGGGAACCTCTACTCAAAGGTGGGGTGTTGGACTTGGAAAAATTTGGGATGTCGCGGACACGGTCAGCTATCCAAGCAGTTTTCTCCTATTCCTCCACTTGTCATTGTTTTGTTTTCTCACATCGTTTTGGTTTAGTTACTTTAGTGTTCGGTTGTCGTGTTGATATAGATCCTCCGTGAAGTGATCATCGTGTTGACACGTGGTACTGATGTTTGTGTAGGTGATTAAGCAGAACAGTCGACCAGTGGACAGTAGCAGCACTGATGATGATCGCACTGAGACTGGCGTCCACTGGTCGAGTCAGCCGTCGTCGGCACTTATTACCGAGCTACTGCAGACCAGGCAAGAGTAAGTTGCACCTCGGAATATCTGCCACGTACTTGAATGTAGACCTTCACTTCACAATTCACATTGCCAGCCTGCGTCCAGTTGGTTGACGATGGAATCATTTTTCATCATCGACCAATGGGGGCACTTTCCGTGTTGCAGTTAGTTGCGTCTGACATCATAGCATCCAGTCATGAACAACTGGTCAGAGAATTTTGAGTGACAAGAGGCCGCATCGCATTTCGTGCCATCATTGACGATTGAATGAGCCCTTTTGTTGTGTACACTGCAGCAGAGACTCTCAATGCTTTTTAGTGGGCCGGACAACCCCCTTTATCAGTAAAGAATGTACTCCCATCAAAAACTGCCCCTTCCCATAGAGGGATCTGGACCCCCATCAAATACATGGTTCCTTGGGTCGACGCGAATCGGCTTCCCAGATGGCATCTCGATCGGTCCAGGCGTTTTTGACACACAAACCACGCTACTCCGTCTGTAGCAATAGGCCGCATCTAGCTATTGCTGCGATGTGGCCGAAAAACGCACCCATCATAGTAAGTCGTCTCCACCATACTGTAAACGTGTTGCCATACTAACCGTGGTGGACAATAATTGTTTATGAAAAACGCTGCTAGTGTAGGCAGAGCGTAGTGCTGAAAGGTGAAAGTGCTTGAGTAAATTCGATAAAAGAACTGTACTTGGCGCCAGAGACTTTGCAGTCTTCATTACAGTCGTATGGAATTCTCTCTTTCTTCCAAATGCTCTTCACTTCGCGTCTCTGACTGTTGGTATGTTTGCCAAACACTTACTCGTTTTCTTGCCTGGACTGGCGCATCTGAGATGCTATAGAGACACCGTTGAGGATAACCCTAGCATCTTCTCCCTGACCCCAATGCGCTAGTTGCCGTTATAAAGGGCATGTGAGCAGTAAAACTTTGCTCCTACAGAATCCTCCAGTTGTTAACTGGGGTGCTGGCTAAGACAGTTGTGAGCTGTATAATGGTCGTGAAACGGCTGTCTGTGAGTGACTGGCGCATCTGATGTCTTTTTATTTTGTGCTATACAAATGTGCAGTTTATTGCTACTTCATCTCCGGTAGGTTGGTGAAGTATTGTGATCAGCATTGCCTGTATGTCTGTTTGCTCACATATCTCAAAAAGCTCGCGGCCAATTTTCACCATATTTTCTCTACATGTTGCCTGTGGCCAGGGCTTGGTCCTCTGATGGCAGTGTAGTACGTTATATACTTCCGGTTTTGTGGATGACGTCACGTTTTCACGTAATGGAGCGAATGGGCTAGAATCAAAGACGACACGTATGTTTCGTCCAGCTCGCCAGGTGGCGCCACCGGGACAAAGTTGCTGTTTACTAGTGCCGGCTTGTTGTTAGTGTTGCAAACTGAGTCACTGTAATGGTGGATTATGTGCAGGCTTGATAGTGTAATGGCCGACATCGATGAGTACACTACGTCACCTCCGTCGCTTGACTGGAGCTTCCTGGATGCTGCAGATGCAAGCTGAGACTACTGATGTTGAGGAACTCTGTATTCTAGTCAACAATATCCAAACATATCCACGTCTGTGCAGGGCCAGCGCCAGCCTTAGGCTTGTTTGAAGCATTCAGCAGAACACAGCCGCTGATTTTTAGGGGCTGGCATTTCTTGGTCACACGCTATGCAGCTTTGTTCTGTTTTGTCTTACGTTTCTTAGACTTCTCCGGAATAACTACCTCTGACTGTCTCTTGCTGTGCAGCTAGGACAGCGTCGTGGTCTGCTCCAGAGAGGCACGACTGACTACATGATGGGGTCAAACACCTTTGAGTTCCCTCCCTTCAGAGCTTTGACACTGTTGAGGGGTGACTGGCAGTGATATTTTAGTTAAAAATCACATTTTAATTCTAGTTAGTTTTCAGATCAATCATTTTAAAAAATTATTTAGTTATAGATAACTAAAAGCAATCACTCTAGTTATTGTTTAGTTTTCTCAAATCATTTTGGTTTAAATTATTTAGTGTTTTTGGTTCCGAAAATGTCTGCATATAGTAAGAATTTTGTAAACCTTGACGAAATTAATTGTGGTAAACATTGCAATGACAGCAAACAATGCACTATTTGCAGTTTGTGGAATGTTAACACAATACATGTAGATAAGTCACTCACTAGTCTTCAAAGTAACGTATTTTTTAAAATTGCAAGGCAATGCTGGTATATTAAAAATGGTCAATAACTTTAGTTATATGGATCGTTTTAATTATAGTTACTAAAATATCACTGGTGACCGGAATGGCATCCAGCTAATAAAGACAGATCTGTTCCACGTATTCCAGAAGCTTTCCTTCCAGAACCGATCGAAGAAGAAGGCCAAGGGAGAAACGGCTAACCAAACTTTACATGGAAAACGAATGCTAAAACAAAAGAGGAAGCTGTGTCACTGGTGCTAAGAATTTTGACGCAATTGTTCTGAGTTGTACAGTACTTCTGTGTTCAGTGTGTTGCCACGGTCATTCTGTCTGCTGTTTTTCCATCATGCTGTTGAAACCTCTGACATCTGCCAACTTGCATTTGCCATTTGCATTCCAGCTTTAGTTGTGATTTACTAGTTTTTTTAATAGTGTGTTTATGAGTTCTTCAGTGTTCAGACACTGTTGATTTGGCGACAGAAAGGAACTCAGCAGTGTAGAGTCCTATTATCACCAAAGGTTTGCTTTTGTGACACTGAACCCAGTCTACAGTAATTCTCCCCGCAAAAGCGAGGGAATTATGTCTTTACCGGCGTTGGTTTGTGTGTGTGTCTGTCTGTGACCACGATAACTAAAATGATTGTGGACGGATTTGTACCAAATTTTATGGGAAGGTTCCTAGGGGGAAAGAGAAGACCAAGTTCGTGTTTCGTTATGATCGGTAGAGGGACGTGGAAGTAACGGTCAAAAAACTCCGTAAACCGGCGATTGTTTACATTTTATACTTCTAATAGTAGGTGTGGCAAGTGTTGCCAAGTGTTGGCGACAAAAAAAACCCAAATTTCGCTTTTGCGGGGAGTTGTACTCTCTCAGAGTACTTTCCATCTAGTTGCATAACAGAACGCTAGTTAAGCAACAAGAGCTCAGCTGTCTGGCGTCATGCCGAATGCGGTTTGGTATACAGACATCTTTGGCATGGAAGTGTAGAACCGCATGCAAAAATTATCGTCGTGTGCTTCCGTTAATGCATGGTGCAATTTCGTGACAGACATGTGCCATCAGACAGGCATTCATTCATGCCGTGTAGGGCATGATGCCAACACCAGAAAGTAATATTTGGCCTTCTGCTGTCGCCATCGTGTAATTTATTGACTGTCTAGTGCGCGTTGTTGCGATTTTCCCAACGGTAGAGCAGTAGAACTTTCATCGTGTCTGTATGTATGTATGTGACTGGAACAACTCAGTGAACAGTTTCAAATGAATCATGCTAATGGTGCGTGTTTTTTAAAGTTTTTTTAATGAATTTTGTCAATGCAACAACCGTTTGTTCCTGTTCGGGCAACAAAACTGAATGCGTTTGGATTTACTTGCCGTATGTAGTAATCGTTTTCTTTTTCTGGCCGTTTCACTTCACGAACCTATTTGTGTGATGGGTTTAACAGTGTATTTTAGTTTGTGGAAGTAGTAGTAGTATTAGTAACAAGTACGTCGGTCCTCCTTATTGTCGACCTCGTCGCATGCTGCCCCCTGGTGAATCACGTTCAGTATATGCCGCGATCTCTCTTGTTAGAAAAGACGGGACAGACAGACGGAAGGACAATGGACGAGACTAGCGTAATAATAAACGGCCGTCCTATATGTCCAAGTATTAGCCACACTATGCAGCTCCATTCAGTTCTGTTCATTACTGTCTTTATCTGTGGACTGTCAGCCTTGAAGGACTTCGCCATTACAAAGTAATGTATGTACATAGGCCAGTGTTGGTGACACAACCATAGGCGGAGGAGCCTATGAGGCATGGAGGCTCGTGCCTCCTCAGAATTTAGGGCCCGGAGGCACTCTGTGGAGCGTGCCTCCCCATATTTTTTTGCCGTCACATGCTGTTAGACCCCTGTTAGGGCCAGAAATTGTTTGGTGGGCAGGGGGCTAGCTGCTCCCCGTCTCCAAGAACCTCACCCCTGCCTCGGCCCATTGGGCCTCGCTTCTCCGTGCCTCCTCCTCACTTTTGACTACCTTTCGTCGCCCCTGGACACAACTTTTGCGTGATGTCAACCGCAACAGTTAAATATGTCAGTTGTGAAGTTGAAATGCCACATGAGTACCACAAGTTGCGACGGTGACATTTCAAAATTCCAGGTTTTTCCAGCACACATCGGTTTTTGTCACAGTGTATTAAACTAGAAAATATAGACAGTCGTATCGACATGCACACCCACGCCAGCAACAGCAAAGCAGTACACATCACTAGCAACTGTGACGGTTTTCGTAACTGTGACCTTGACCTTTGACCTTTGACCTTTTGACCTCTGGGTCAATGCATGCCGAGCGACTACTATAGAGTATCATACATTTATCGAGTTCGGTGTTGACAGCTCAAATCGTTTTCCTGTTAGGCCTAGAGCGTGGACAGACAGACGCAACTGAATGCCCTACAACAGTCACAAATCATATTACTGTAAAAGTGTGTATATACAGAATATAGTTTTTCAAACGTTTAAGCACACATTGTTCTTATCGTACCATAACCATATTCAAGCAATAAAAAATAACACGAACACACCGCCGGGTTCGTCGCGTGGTTATGCGCACAGCATGGTATATGGGCGCCGTCATAACAGAAACTTGTAAGGCGCCCCTTACAGGGGCTCAGCGGCGCCGTACAATCCAGTGTCAATATCAGTATCAATCATCGTGGATTTATATAGCGCATAAACGCAAAGCCTCTAATACGCTGTCAATAATTACACACAAAAATCTAATAGTAAAGTGCTAAAAACTAATAAAAAGTTACGACTATAAAAGACTTAAGAAGTGTGCCGGTGTGCACAATACTCGTAGGGGCCTTATATAACAGCTACATTTATCACAGTGCCATTCAAGCTAATTATTAATATAATACAAACTTAACAAATGCATTAATTGTCAATAATTGATAAAGATGTTCTTTTAACTACAAATCTGAAGTAACAGGAACTGCAGGTCTACCAATTTGCTGTAGGCTACGTAGTGTTGTTTGAGATGTGGACAGAGATAATTTGCCTGCGCCGGTCAAAGCACAATGGATTGGATTGAAAATTGAAATGCAGGCATAATTTAACACAACGCGTCAACAACATCATGGGACAGTCCCTATGAGTTCTCCCAGATGGTCTGGGCAGGATTCCAGTCCGCTATTCTAAAGACATGGTCCGGTCCCTAACCCTTATCTCAGAGGCGCAACCACAGCTTAAAAGTTGAGGGGTACCAAGGTTTGGGTCCTGACACAGGGGCGCTCGCACCCCCGCCCCGCGCCCGGCCAGAAGCCGGGCTGGGATGGGTGTGAGAGGGCGTCACCCCTCCCACTGTGGAGGTTCGTGGGTATCACCCCCAGAAAATTATTGGCAACTCAGATGCGAAATCCTGCATTTTGTGACTACTATGCTCATTAGTGGGCTCCCTAGGACGTGTATATCCGAGCAAACAACAAGCATGTCAGAGGCTAAATCAGTTCCAAAATTTCAACTATTATGCCGTGGTTGTGCCCCTGATTGTTAGAACAAAAAAACAAATGGAAATTATGAAACAATATTATACTCGCTGTAAAATTTATTGCTTTCTGATAACTACGGCCAAGAACTTGGGGAAACCAATACATTATTGGTCCCCAACCTAAAAGTCGGGGGACCAGTCTCCGGTCTTCCCCGGTCCCTACGATTGTTGCGCCTATGACTCACCCAGTGTCACCCTACTAACCCTAACCCCTTGGGACCATCGGAATAATGGACGTTCAGAATAGCGGGCCAGTACCCTGGGCATACGCTAGCCTCCAAACGTTTCTGACGCAAAACGGCATTAATACTAAAGATTAATACGATACAGCCCGTAGGTCAATAAAGTAGGCACACTGCACACACTACTACTACAGAAAACGATGCGTCTGTTGCTGTACCACATTACCCACGCCGACGGCAGGGCAGTCGTGGGGGCAGGATTTTCACTGCTTTTTGTCTGTCTGTTTATCCGCACGATATCTCAAACACCACTGCAGCTAGGATAACCAAACTTCACACACACACACACACACACACACACACACAAATGTTCCACGAAGAGTCCTGGAAACCCGTTTATTTTGGAGTCAAAAGGTCGAAGGTCAAGGTCAGTCGCAAAACAGCGCCGGCGTGGGTCTTTGCACTCTTGTGAGTGCTGGCTTCGTCTAGTACTTAATATATAGCTAAATCGCATGGTGTGTATCAGAGGCTAGTAGAGTTAAGCAGAAGGAAACTTCGGTCTTCGTCTGATAAACCTGACTCGTCCAGTTCTGCTGTTGGTCTGAGTCATCTTTGACAGATAGATTTTGTATGTCAGCTCGTTAACGACAAGAGTAATTTTTTTCTCCTTCTGTTGGTACTTTGCTTCTATCTCTGCACTCTCCGCCTGATCACAAAACCAATAAATTAATTTTACAATAACAACACATGCAACTCGTTTAACGTGCCTTGATCCAGGACAGCTTAAAAATATTCATTGAAAACACTAAATTAACCAATTTTAGCTCAGTGTTCCCAGAAATAGCTACACTAATTCAGGGATTCAATGCCTGGCTGGCTAACCGATCATTTTTTAGTTTTGTTTTTGACTTTCAATCCTGAGCGCCAGAGTGCCCTAAATGGTCGGTTAGCCAGCCTGGTATCAAATCCCTTAGCCTTAGTCACTATCCCCACTTTGGAACTCTGGGCAAAAAAATGGGTTAATTTAACTCCATTTACTATAGTCCATAGCATCCTCCTTGTTTAGTTGTCGGGTACAACAGTCTTTTCCCACAACTTCTGTCCAGGTTTTGTAGTCTGCCTCGGAGCCTCCATGACTTCCATCCTCCACCTCGTAATCATGCATTTTCACCCAGTAATTCTCGTCCTTTCTTGAAACATGTCCTTACCATCTCAACCTATTTCTCTGCACCAGTGTAATTATATCATCTGTTCCTAATCTCTCTCACTGTCTGTCTAGTAAGTAATAATAGCGTATGGCATACGTGAAAGAATAGACTGCTACTAACTGGTAGGCTACAGTCGCTACACATACAGTACATGCAGGCTGGTACGAAAAAACGGCCATTGGCTATACTGTTAGTTAAAAGGGTGTAAAAAATATTTCACAAGGTGGTATAGCAACACGTTTGAGGTATGCTGGGATCTCTGATAACAATTTTTTTAGTAAATTTGCTGCCCAGTTTGAGGGTGAAAGAATTCTGAAAATTGCAGTTTGGCATTTGGATTTGACGAAGTTACATGCAGGAGCACAGCGTTACATTTTTAACTCGCAGTGGCCAACGACCCGGTTTTCTGTGCCACCCTGTATGTAAGAATTTAATGATGGTACCAGTGTAATTTCCATTACAAAAATTAAAACGAGAACTAGAATAATTGGTTTAATTTTGTTTTAAGAGAACGAGAATTATGGTGGTCCAGAAAAGTAAAATGA
>Ga0209363_1000462_pt1 | contig 15789 bp, 9 predicted proteins | sample WorMetexBAHAMAS3_FD_187385 | JGI IMG/M metagenome (GOLD analysis project Ga0209363, IMG submission 187385) | Marine gutless worms symbiont microbial communities from Max Planck institute for Marine Microbiology, Germany - Inanidrilus exumae... | ecosystem: Host-associated > Annelida > Digestive... | reverse complement strand
AGATGAGACGTTGATGACGACGACGACGATGACTTCACATCCGAAGCAAACATTTCAACGTCGCCTGCACGTTCACACCAGCAGTCAAAGACAACTCGCGCCAAATATTCATACAAATAACACATGCACCGCATATAGACCGAAACAGCATGCGTACGATAAGCGATAAGTCTTCTTAAAGATCGTATATGATAGTCAATGATTGCATTCAGATAGAATACATTTCTTATTGACGACTTTAGCGGTCTCGGTGGAACAATCAGTCTTTTTGCCAGGACAATAACCAGTGAACTAAATGACCGCTGACAGAGGTATTGGCAAGCTGGTTTATCTTGACATTGAGTAGGTCAATTTCTAAGGTCAAGGTCATGAGTCAAAGTTCAAGGTCACATGTAAAAAACGAGAGGTCAGCAGCAGCTGCTGGAATTGCCGACCGTGGCAAATTGATCTAAGCGCAGAAACTAGCTTTCGCATTTATGAGAGTCCGCTGACTGACATAAATGTGACAACTAGCGTCTGTGCGTTGAATCTGAGACAAAAATTTTGATATTTGCTGTTTTAAAGCGGTAGCTTTTACAACAAAGAGAAACTGAAGCCAGTTTGTTTTTGTAATTAGTAAACAGTTTAAAAATAAACTGGATCGCCAAATGTACAAACAGCGTTTGTATGTCTTCTAAAGCCTGTTTATCTGTTGTTAAACATATGTTGTCAATATTCCAGTAACTGACGCTACGCCGTGGACGGCGTCAATTCCGTTCACTGACGAGCAACACATGACGAAGTATAGCGCATCGATAATCCGAAAATGCACGTGTTACACATAGCAGAAGATATCAGGCCAAATATTCGCCAAACTCGAACGGTCTATGCCTTCTGCTATTTGTCTATGCTCGTATACGGAACAAACGAACGGAAGGAACGCAACGTATATGTAGATGCTATAAAAAGATCGCATAATCAATCTTAAATACGAGACGATGTATACATGGACGTATTGACGTCCCACGTATACTGTGGCGTCTGTTTTATGTCTAAATTTAGGCAGTTCGGGAAACGTCAAACGCCTTGAAACCGATGCATGTGGACAGCGATGAATGCCTGCCGTATATTCAAACATGATACACGCACGTCGGAGTTTGATGCATCCAGAGCAGACTCCGACATTCAGCGTCTGTCGGAGTCTACTCATCAAGTGATGCGGCGTCGCAGACCGAGTTCCACAACAACCGATCGACGAGCATCGAATCATCATCGACTGCCGATGAAGTCGCCGCGGTATTATAGACGTGTCTGCTATCAATCGTCTCTGGGGTCGATTGGCGTAAATATTTTGACAGCGAGCATCGTCCGAAACATTATCGACTTCGCGCCCCCTCCCCTCTCCGCGCACCTGCTAAGAGACGGGTTGGCTTTACCTCGCCACGGCGTGTATGCTCTCAGCGAACACAACCACACCGTCCACGGCATACAGGACAGCGTCTGGTGCTCGAGTATTTATCTAATTTGTATGTCGCGTTGAGTCTTTGATGTCACCGCACGTCGTGCCCGTGTATAAGCGACGGCAAAGATACGCTTTGATTTCTCGTTATGCACTCAATTCCCATGACGTTTCACTTTATACAGTTTATTCCGATACATGAAAACACGAACGTTGCTGTATATACTGCACATAATGCAGAACACGTAAACGAAGTTCATTTTGTTTATAGCATGGCTAATTAAATTTACAGCTATTGAATGCGCTCACAGCGCTCACAACGTCGCATGCAGTGTCAGAAACAAATACCGGCTTCTGGAAGAAACTCGTATCTTATTTATAGGCGAACTACGTAACAGGAACAATATAATAAGAAGCCAGAACGATCCTGCAAAATAGCGGTCCTGGTTCCCCATGAGAAAAAACGTGAAATTTTCCATTGAGACTCCATGGGATTTCATGTGAAATGCCCCGTGGAATTTCTATGGAACACGACGTTTGTCACGGCAATTTCAGTCGAGCCAAACCATACGAAAACTCCATTGAGACTTTATGAAATTCCATGGCATATAAAACCACGAAACAGCTATTCAGCAGGAATGCCGAAGCCAGTGCTGTTTGGCGAAATTGGCACGACCAAGTGCGAAGCTGTGGGTCATTAATATACTTCGACGGTCACGCTGTTGACAAACAAAGTCATACATGACGACAGCAAAAACTCAGCAACTGCTGTAATAACCGACCGTGGCTAAAAACCAAACCTGAATTGAAAAACATCCAGTAGAAATTTGTCTCTAAGTCCAACACCCCACCACCGGCAAGATGTTTTTTTTGCTTCCGGACCATATCTAATATGAGATAGCTGTCTTCTGCGGTAACCCTCGCAGCATAAAACATGCAGCTGGATGCGTTTATATAGCCACAACACACCGACGTTAAACACAGATATACACATACAACTTATGAGATAAACCGAATCGTTATTTTACGACACAAACGCATCTGATAAACCCTACCTAAGCACGCGACTACGGTCGGTATTATGGGTAATGAATCAAAGGCGCAATAATGAATGAAAAACTAGTGAACGAAGACGCCGAATTCGAACCTGTTTGACCGAGTTTCCTTTCTATCAGGAGGTCATCGACATTCGTAGAAGTGGATTCGTCGCAGCGCGATGACGACGGGGAAGTTTTATGCCGCTGCATGTGCTCGCTGTCAAACTTGATGTCATGACAACCGCTTAGCGACAGCGGATAAAACAGTGACCCGGATGCAATCGCTCGAATGTCGCTCGTGATATATGCCTCTCTACACAGTTGCACGGATGTCGTATAGGCGTTACGAAATACTGAATACGTATGCAGCATTAATCAATTTTCTGCGGTATATATACGGAATGAAATAGAAAATAAAAGAAAAAAAACTAGAGGACGCTCATTGGAGCGCATACCTCCGCCACGATATATGTCATTACCTACTTACCACCGGTGGAAGGAAATGCGCTAACCCTAACCCCAACCGTAAACTTCCAAAATTTAATAAACTTTTCCGGCTGCCGCCAGTGGCTAAGAATAATGATGGGTACGGGGGATGCGGAAAAAGTTGAGTTTGTGATGGCAATCGGGTCCACGAGCAGTCTACAGGGTATATAGCACCAAACCGGACCATTGATTTTATTGTTTTAACTGTTTGATTGAAATTCTGAATACACAGGAATGTTACAAGATATATGTCAATGACTAAATCGACAAAATACAATATTCATGCTTAATATTCTTTATGACGTAATCGTAGAATTCAAACATGATAAAAATTTAATTGGCTACTACTGAACGGTTAGCGGTAACATTACATTAACTGACTTGTGACAAGTTGGTATTCGTAGGAACTACTGTAAAGTTCATTCATATTACCAGAGCGTTCTCGAAAGTGGATTGCTGCCGGAAATTCGGAAGTTGCAGCAGGTTGGCGCAGTGGCCTATCATTCTACCCATCAGATATATGGTGAAATAAAGGTTTTCATTATGCGAACACTTCAGCAGCGATACACACACGTAACCCCCTGGAGATTTCTGGAGGTTTGCAGCTAAGTTGTCCTTCTGAGCCAATGTAATGAATTATTCTGTACAAAAAAACTCCCAATAATTCGCGAATGACGCTATACTCAATATTTTTGTGTTTGAAGCTTGTATATAAATATTTGTGCCTGCAAATTGGCGAAGAAGTGGCCATAGGTATTTAACACTTTGAGAGAAACTTACTTAAAATGACGTAATAGGCTATGCACTCTGGTTAAATGAAGAAGCCATAAGTAGCTTCTCTGGATTTCAAACAACAGAATGCATTGAAATAATAAGAATCTAAGTCATAACATACGTTGAACACCTATCAGGCTCGTTGCCCAGTCGAACTGAATCCCGGAAGCCTTTCGCAAACGGATTACTGTCAATCTTCAGCTTCGTAATCTGCATGCAACATTTATCAGACATTAGCAGGGGAGTAGCCAGGAATTTTTATCTATGGGCCCAAGAACATACCAGACATTTTCACCACGAAACCACGGCAATCGGGGGTACCCAATTCCTCATAATTTTCTCATAGGATTTGTGGAAGTCTCGTCGATCGCTTTGATCGTGGCTGGGGGTCCGGACCCTGGATTCGCCGACCAGCTTCGTTCATGGACATCAGTCCTGCATGTAAGCATGAGCAACATAGTACAGCCATCACTCATGCACACGAGTGTAAAGACCCACGCCTGCAATATTTGTGTGACTCGAGACCTTGACGTTATACGTTTGACCTTAGATCCCAGAATAAATGGGTTTCCATGATTCACCGTGGCACATTTGTGCATTTTGAAGTCTGGCGATCATAGCTGCATCGGTTTTTATTATACATCTTTATTCAACGTATATGTAGAAACATACAGACAGAAAATAGAAAAGAAACACAGAGAAAATACTTAACTAAGAAATAATTAAATTCTCAAACATTAATAACAAATAATTACAATCGTATCATGACAAGAACAAGTTATTGATGCTACACGCAACAACACATGTCAAATTGTATATGCCGCGATTAACAATCATTAATTTTGCACAGCAGATTATTACAAGCAAAGAATTTAGCTTCGAATTTCTTTACTCGTTTCGACCAAATCACGCTAGGAAGCTCAAAACCGAAATGCTCTTGGCAGCACTTAACAACATCTGTATTACTGAGATATCGTGCGGATAGACAGACAGACAGACAGACACACAGTAAAACGCCAGTGAAAACTCTACCCCGCGACTCCTGTCGGCGTGGGAAAATAGCCCAAACATTGGACTGTTGTATGATTATGCATACCAGTTGATTCTGGTAGGCGGTGACAGCGGTGAACGCTGTCTCAGGGAAGATGAACGTTTTGACGTTGCGGTCTGACTGAGATTCTTTCCCGATGTGTTCATAGTCAACGACCGTCGTCCGACTGCACACCTTCAACAGGTGAATGCGAGGCTGGTATTTGTGCATCGAATTCAAAATGATCTGCACACGCAAGCACAGCAACATGCAGCTCCATAAAAGACGCTCGTGACAGCTAGCGATACAGCAGTGTATAACAGTCATGCAGTGTTATGCAATGCAAAAAGACATCAAAGAAATTTCAAGATGACAGAAGATCGGCCTCGGCGATTTAATGACGATTTATGACAAAACTAACAAAATATTAAGCTAACAGCGACTCTGATCATGGGCGGATCCAGGAATTTTTTCTAAGCGGGGCCGGATGGGGAGCGCGAGCCTATAACTGGCAGTCTGAGGGCACAGCCCGCAACGGGGGTCTACGCATGGGCAGATACGTGGTCAGAGAGCGAAGCCCACAAAAGCTGCAAGCTTGTTAGTTTTTCTACGACCAAATGAGAGCAAAAATTCGGCCGCTTTGGAGGGATATCTTTTCAAAGTGGTCCAGTGGAGCAATTTTCGAACACGTAGACAAGAAGCAAAGTGTGCATCTGCAACAAACGTGTCAACTCATGCGGTCGTGCCATAATAGGAAAATTTGTTCCTTATAGGATTCATGGCTCGACGTGTGCATTGTCGAAGTACATTGCTACGCTAACGAAAGGGTGGCCGGAGCCGGCTCGGCCCCCTTCAAGATCCGCCACTGCAGTGATGGTTATGAGACTGATGACAGAGTTATATGTTCAATGTCAGACCCATGCAATACTAGAACGGCTTCACTCGAGGTCGCACCGACCACTGGCAACATTTTTCTTCCTGTGAGAGGTAACTTTGACCCTGTGACCTTAACTTTCAAACTTGGCTTAGATATTGTCAATATAAACAAGCATACGTAGACAATAGACATTTGTGTCTAGGTCAAAGGACATTTAGTTCTAAGCTACTGTCCGCATGCGCAGACACCTAGACACATACAGACTGGATCGATTGTTCCACCTGGACCACAAAAGTGGTCGGTACACATTAATCATCGCGGTTTCTGCCAGAGACAGTGTGGTGCGGTGCAACTGTCTGTGACTCTCTCGTATCATGTAAAACTGCATGAACTCGTACGAACGTGTCCGTTTTTGTCGACGTTGTTGTTGGTCAGCTTGAGTTTCTCAAAGGACAGCGACTGAGCAGCCAGCTGGCGGCCGGACAGCGGCGAGTCCGGGTGCCTGTAGACTTGCCGGCCGGCGTGCGGTGGGTCCGCTTTACCGGCGACCACCCACGACGACCGGTGATAGGCGTAGCGGTAGCGTTTGCCGTCGACCGGGACGACATCGAGCAGGACGGTGTATTCGGCGTCGACGTCAATTCCGGCGCCGCTGAAGCTCACCCGCAGTGTCGGGAACATTCGCCTGTCGTCACAGTTCACTGCGCACTCGTCAATGCCGATGATACGCGTCATTCAACTGTACGGCATTCGTGCGTTATTCCCTCTAAAACAGCGTTCTCACTGACGCCGCCGACCGCCGTCGATCGCCAGTGAGAACGCTGTACTGAAATCTAGCAATGTTATAGATTTTTGACAAATTTTGAGACCGTCTCCCGCGTTCGCAAGCGCTCGAACGTCGTCGACAACGTTCGAACGCGTTCGAATGCGTTCGAACGCGTGAGAACGCTGTTTAATTGTAGTTCATAAGTTCACCATTATAGTAGCAGAAAAATAAACGCAAACTGTTATTTCACCATGAATGGTAGCATAACAATCAGAAAAAGAAAAAAAACAATAAGAAAGTGGGTAAAGTCTGCATCTGAACTATACATTGTACCCATACGCATATAATTTAGGTTTTCAAAACTGAGCTTTTTGTGATGATGCGAAAGTCATCGCATTTGAGTGTCCTTGAGCAAAAACGTTTCAGCTTAGGTACATTAAAATATAGCTGCGTCTAAGACCATTCAAACTACTTAACCAATCTTAACTGCAAGTATGGAGACTTACAATGGCACCAGTTCTTTCATGACATTGCCAACAAATGTGCGACACAATTCATTGTTTGTTACACTAAACGTTTTCAGAAACTATAGCATTTATATAATCATGGCAACAGGCTGTTCCGCTGGATGAGAATGAAATAAATCTAAACATGAATCACCAGTTGCTGCGAAACAGTGTCAAATATTTTCCTACGTGTACTGTTAATGACGTAATTTATAGAGTCATGTTGTGACTTGTATATAATATGATAAGCTTTATTCACCACAAATGGTAGTAACAATATACAAACACACAATTGAAAATGACTTAACTAAGAAAAGAGAAAACAAAAGAAAGAAGAAAAATAAATAAATATAAATGGTAGGCCTCCAAACAGTAAAATATGAATTTAAAAACCGGAAAACGGTTTGTTTCTGAGCTGCAAAATGACGTTATCGGTGTCTCGCAGCTTTGGTGAAGTGAAGAAATGAACTATCATATGTCGTCTGCATTTAAAGCCACGCATGAAGTTGCGAAGACTCCAGCTATTTCAGTGCATGAAGATGCAACGTATCGCCTTAACCACCAAGGATGTTATGTTGTTGCTTCGGTTTGTTGGCTTGTGATATATGTGTCTGTATGGGCAAGATTAGTCAAAAAATAATGGATAAATTTTTACTAAACTTTAAAGATGTAGGCCTTATAGAAAAAGAAACAACCAGATTTGACTTTTGACGGGCTAGGACGATCGCCGTAGGTTTGTGTGCTCTTTTATGTCTTGTTAACTGCGGTCGTCGGGTTCCCGGCTACTTTTTAACTAAACGCATTATAAATACTAGGAAGCGAATGAATTTCGGCGTATACCTGCCCGACTTGGTAATGATCATTTCGGTGCCGAGTTGATGAAACTTGTCCCACAGTTCCTTCAGCTCAAGATAGCACTCGACATCAGCGAGACGACTGTCGGACTGAGGTCGCTTGATGACGTTACTGCTGATTGTCGGGGTCACGCAGGAGGAAGTCACGTCAAACGCAGAGTCCGCTGGTGTGGTCACGGTGCAACACTCGTCATCCGAATCATCACTTGCAACGTCTGCAACCGAACCGCACATTTCGACAGTTTTTACCGCGCGACGCTAACGCAATGCTAGCGCGTGGTGTCGTCGTGTGTCCGCCCGTCTGTCCGACACACGCCGCTATTGTACCAAACCGGCTAAAGGTAAGATCACGCAAACAACGCCCTACGATAGCCCAGGAGTAATTTTATGACTCCAAAAATCTCGGCGAAATTCCGACCGGGGCGCCAAATAGAGGTGGGATATGTTAAAACGGCGATTTTCGACCAATATCTCGCTGTCATCATCATTATCATCATCAATAGTTTATTTTATGCAGCAAGGCTCATAGTCGTGGATCAGACAGATACATCCATACAAAGTACAAACGTATACACATGCACGCATTACAAAGAAAAAAACGCAATGCTAAAAAGAGAACTAGGGACATGGTTACTATGCAACGCTAATGGAACTTGTATGTCCTCTATCGATTCGTGCTATTTCTGGTGACCTCGAGTGACCATAACTACCCCAAATCACCCCATTTTCGACAATTTGTATCGCCTTTCATATCTTCGTTAGTGAGTGCAGTTAGAGACTTCAAACTTGGTATAGGTAGGTTGACGGTAGCAAGTGCTAGCCCACGGATGGCAAACCATCCCTGAAAGGGGCGTGGTTAGGACACGCGAACCATTTAAATTTTGGTGGGCACCAACTATATCTCCGGAACGGCTGATCGTCTCAGCGGCTGTCAACTTAGTTCGCCGTTGAGTGTCATAAACGTCTGATGGTTGTCGTGGACAACTGTTGATCACACCCACCGTCGAGATCTGTATTCAGCGGCTGAGTAGAAGAAATGGTTTGATTACCATATGACGCGACACGGAATATTTAGCATGCGCTGAGCCTTTGCGTCGTGCGGGTCTACAGCGGCAGCGGAGACTCTTGTGTTATAAGGAAATGCACGCCAACGTAAAAACAGAACAAAAGAAAGCAAAAAAACAGCAACAGAGAACAAGAAGCTCAGCTATCGCAGAGGGACGCGCGACGCGCTGTCAGTCGAAATCTTGTTTACTGTATAAATGTAATCAAGTTCTATTTTAAGTTTATCTTACGTCTTTGTTATTGCATTTTGTTTGTACATTTATCTATTGCTTACGCTACCAGATTTTCATGGTGAAATAAAGGTTTTCGAATGTACTCAAATCCCATTCGAAATGGCTTGCAACAAGCGAATGGCCTTGAAGGTCACTCCTGGTCATCGAAAATGGCACTATTCAATAGGCTGCATATCATTACGGTTTCCTATAAGTGGTCTGTAGTAGTAAAATCTCTTTGTTGCACTATTTCCGAGATGCTATGACTTTTACAGTGTACATGATTGCCTGCGACCTTAAGAAGTCCTTCAGTTTCGAAACGACAATTGAAATTACAAGCCATACGCTTTCCGAGTCACGTGTATATAGCCTGCAATTGTAGACAGCAAGTCAGCAACTTTGCCGCCGGGTCGGCCATACTGGGCGAACTGGACGAAACATAACATCGTGATTAATCCTGGCCCACTGGCTCCATTATATAAAAACATAAGTCATCATCTATACAAAACCGGAAGTACATTACATCGTACAATACATTACCTGTCGTCAAAGGACGATCGAGCCCCGAACATAGGCAACATGTACAAAAAATTTGGTAAAATTTGGACATGAGGGTGTTTGAGATATGTGAGCGGAAAGACAGATGGACAGACAAACAAACACCCAGACAGACTTACATACATACAGACACGCTAATCATATTACTTCGTCCATCTACGAAGGGCAGAGTAAACATATAATAATTAATACGTGATATATTTTTGAGTTACGGGCGTTAGAAATGTTCTGAAGCGCTAACGTGACCTTCAAGGTCACTCAAGGTCATTTTCATTGGTGTCGATTGATAGGCCATAAATGATTTCCTATTAGTTGTTCACTGTAACTATGTCTCTATCTTCTACCGTTTTACCATCACTTACCTACCAAAAGTTAAAGAAATCACGTGACCCTAAACACATCGCATTTGCTGGTAATCCATTCATAAACCACTGCAGTACTCATTACCATCAAACTGCGTACCAGATTTGAAATGTCTAGGGTTACCCATTCCAAACATGTGATATGGACCACACATTTAAAAATGGGTCACGTGACCCTCTCACGCCCATTTGGGGGTAGTTTGTCATCCCGAGCTAATAACTTGATATGGCTTATTTATGTACATAATTTTAAGACTACATCTCCAGAAATGTGAATTAAGATTAATACATCAAAATAGGGGTTATCTAAGTCACTCAAGGTCACCGGCAAAGACACTGCAGCATTCGATAGAGCGCATACGACTTCCTATTCACCATTCGTAGAAACTATGCGTCTATCTCGTACCACTTTCGAGATGTAGCGCGTTATTATTGTCAAAAATCGCAAATTTTTGTACCCCACGTGTTTTGGCGCCCCCGTTGGGGCGACTCCATGGCAATTTCGCCATGACTGTCGGCTTCAGAAAACTAGATTTCCTGGGCTATCACCCTGCATTGTTTGTGTGATGAATAGAAAAGTGGCTTGTGACGGAGAGTCTGGGACAGACAGACAGATAGACAAATAGCATATATCGCGCTAGTGTAGCGTCGAGTCATAAAAATTAAACACCAGTTGCTGTAATGTATATAATTTTCCAATGGTTTTCCCAATTTCTTTATTTAGCAGTTTAAAAGAATCCGTTATAGTAAAAGAAAAATTTAACAAAGAAATACATAAATAATATTAACCAATTACACACTGATAAGAATGTAACAACAAGTGTCCAAAGTAATTTGGCAAAAGGCCGCATCGCCGACTTGTCACCCCTTGCGGCTGCGAATGGATTCGTCAGATCTTGACCCCCATCTAATAGTTGGTTCCTTGGACCCATAAGAGTCAGTCCTCCAAACGGCATCTCGATCGGTTCAGCCGTTTTTATATTTACCTTTATTCACCAGAAAGCTGGTAGCACAGTACATCAGTCTGTCCAACCTGGAGAATAACACACACTCACACAGACCACACTACTTGCGACATCTGTAGCAATAAGCCGCATTTTATGCACTGAGTGCATGCGGTGTGGCCTAATAATATATACAATAAATACAATAAATTAAGCAAATGTCAAAGTATTGTAACAAGTTGTTACAATTTGCAAATTTAGGCCTACTTTCAAATTTCGCCTTTCTGTCGCGAATAGTATAAACAATAAACTATAAAGACTACAATCGACGGCTATTTATAATACATGGATGGGATACATTTCTTAGCAGTAAATGACCAATAGGCCTATATAACAATAATTGTCATAACTAACCAAACTCCGTCGACTTCTCGGTATATGAAGTTACTGAGCGCCTTGACGACGACGCTATAACTGCAGCGGAACAGGAAATATCACCGATCATGTAATTCAATTTACGGCTTTTAGTGGCCATAATGGCGTCGATCGAAAATGCAGTTGCTCGGCGCGACAACGTCGGTTTGGCCGGAAGCAACGGTTGCGTTTCCGGTTTAACGGATGACGTCACCGTCGTCATGGCGCACATGCTGACGAAATGCGCGGGAGTGAGGCAAAATGGCAGCTAAATAGTCCCGTTGTGTCTACGCTGTTGTCGCGAACGTATCGTTGTCACTACGACTGAGAGTGATCGAGCGTCATGCATTGCGTCACCATACCGTTCAGTAAATGACTGACGAAGAAGACTTGCTGTGGTCAGCGCCGCGGCTCGCCGGCACCGTCAATCACAGCAGCGCCGAGCGATGATTGGTCGATTAGTGCGCCAACTCCGCCTTCAACCTCTTCATTACTGTACCGCTCCGCCACCGTTGACCTCTTGATTATGGCTAATTAAATAGAAATATTTATTCTCCCTAGCCGTCAGATAGCCAACCGACATGATAAATCTATTAAATCAGAGAGCCAACGCACCAACTTGCTAACTTTCATTAATATGTAGACACTATTGTTAGTTAAGTACATGTCATTTGTTTGTGTGAGTGTGTTTTTTTCCTTTTTTCTTAGTTAAGTATTTTCAATTGTGTATTGTTACTAGTTTACTACCATTTGTGGTGAATAAAGCTTATCATTCAAACACGAAGTCGGGAAACCCGGAAACCAAATAGGCCTAAAAGTAAATAGTTTGTAAAGTAAAATATTAGGATAGTTTATTGCATTTTCGATCGACGCCGTTATGGACACTAAAAGCCTTAAATTGAATCTGAAATAGACCTAAGCTTTACATTTAGGCTACTGTAACTTCGTAAATCGGGCATGACAAAGTGTAGGTTAATTTAAATGAATGATGTTACATTTCGTCGGCTTTTATATAACTTTGACACATGAAATCACAAAATTAGAGTCGCGCATTCTCAATGACGCTAATCGATTTAGCTAAGCCTACGCGTAGTAATAACACAATAGTTTTTGATTAAATTAAAAAAGTTTATATGATGGCATTATGATGCATTACCGATTATATAAATCGTGATTCACCAGTTAGTGGTAGAATCAATAAAAACAATAGTAACACAAAACATAAACACAAAAAGCTAAAGCAGAAAAGAACTAACAGCGACCGATTGGCATGTAACACGCATAACACATTATTTATCAACGATGTAAGTAACCCAGCAATTACAATGCAATGCTGACTTTCGAATACCGACACATAGTGACATAAAAAGCCATAATAGGGCCTACAGATAGCCAGATACATAGCCAGATATGTATTCGTTACGCTATGCAAAATTTTTATCTCATATTGATTGATTGATCTTTAATAAAAACACGTATCAAACGTACATGACAGTTGAGATCTGACAATGGAAGTAAGATATAAAAACAGCGAGAAAGTATATAGCATCGTTATTGTATATGTGGTGGACAACGACATTTTCTGTCTATGTCCAATGTTGTATCGTTTTCTGCTGGCGATGTCAACGGAGGCGACAAATATATTTATCACAGAGTGACGAAGACAACGACGCTCCACGCTCGCGAACAGTGGCGTCACTAAGACGAGCAGGATGGTATACAGGTGCCCCTGGGCGCCATCTGGCGTGGACGCAAAAAAAGCGTCAACATTGGACGTAAAGTGACCTACACTTGCATGGCCATATGGAGTACGGCTAAAAAGACCCGGGCCACATGAAAAAAACTGCATGAAATTGCCAGTGAAAACTGCTGGAAGTCCATTTAACTCGATATACTATACTGCAACAGCGTACAGTTGAGAAACGATAATTACTTGTATACAAAACTGCGGCGATGTATTAAATATCAGTATAGAAGAAACCTACACTCACAAGAGTGCAAAGATCCACGCCGGCAATGTTTTTGTGACTCGTTCTTGACCTTGATCTTTGACTTTTAACCCCAAAATAAATCGATTTCAAGGACTCGTCGTGAAATATTACTGTGCCAACTTTATAGTGAATCTAACTGCATCGGTTTTTCAGATATCGAGTGGAAAAACAGACAGACACACAGACGAACGGAGGTAAAAACCGTACACCAATGACTGCTGTTGGTGTGGGTAAAACAGCGTTGTTACTTATAATAGCAGTCTAGTAGGTCACTAGTTTTCCGAAATGTCTGTTGATTGCCTTAACTTAAGCATAAAACTGCTCTTGGGAATTCAGAACAGATTGCCGGATCCCGGATTGTCTCATGTTGGCAACTTGTCTCAGATGATATCTTAGACGTTGTCAACGCTCACAGATCTTTTTTGATTTCGTACTTAAAGAAACCTCACAGGCCAAAGTATGTAGCATCATAACTGCATCAACGGTACATTAGTACTTTGTTATACTTCAACAATGATTGTATCAAGAACAGTTTTGATTCTGGCGGAAGAAATCTAACGCATCAAGACCAAACCCAATAACCTATACACAACTTTTAATAGAATGCGAAAAAAGAGCGTATATGGTATGTAGTCGAAAACAGCAGACTTTGCCCCCGGCGCCGCCACCGGGCGAACTGGACAAAAATATCCGTCGTCTTTGATTCGACCTATTCCCTCCATTGAGTGAAAACATGACGTCATCCACAAAACCGGAAGTACATAACGTGTTGCACTGCCGTCAGTGGAGGACCGAGCCCACGGAGCGGTGACCGAGCCACGGCCATATAAGTAACATGTACAGAAAATTGGGTCAAATTTGGACGTGTGGTTTTGAGATGCCATCGGACAGACAGGCAGACAAACATACATACATACAAACAGACAAACATACAGACACGCTAATCACAATACTTCACACCCCTAGCAACCGGGGGCAATGTGACAGATCAAATATTGTAGGGGCCTACAATAAATCCACAATAAGTGCACAGAAAGTGTATAACGTACAAATATTCACAACGGGTTCTATAAAATCCACCATAAATCAAACAAGTTGAGTTTGGTCTGTAATACGGTGAAGTTGAACCCTAGTTGCATCACTGTCGGTGGTCGCCGGAGACACCTGCGGTGCTGCAGGAGCCCACGCCGTGTCGACAGGCCGCGTCCGATGCAATGCATCAGCGCACGGCGTGTTTCTGTCACGCCGATCGAACGCAGTTTGATTGTAGCACGATGACATCTTTTACTGATTGCACAGTCTGCACTCGTCTCATTGAAATAGGAACGGACGAGTGTTACGACGTGCGAATGAACGTTCGCTCTCATTCTCGTGGCGACGACCATCAACGATGCTCCTTTCAGCGCTGCGAGTTGACATCTGTAGTCGTTTTTATCTAGGCCTATACACTACGTCGCAACACGTATAATTGCATGGCGCTGATCGTCGCTGCACGTCGCCCTGCTGTCTAATATGTCACTAATGCGTTTGAACGTGAAACCGAAGAATATAAACAACTTCATAACGTTGTATTAATGATGCGCTTTTATATCATTCGCTGACGTGCCAGTACAGTCAACTCCCTTAGTCTTTATTACTTCGTGCCTCAAGCCTTCAACTGCCACCGGGCCTTTTCAGTTTCCGGCCCCCACAGTCTGGAACTCTCTCAAGGATTTCATCCGGGACCCGACCACCAGTGCAGACTGTTTCAGACGTTTGCATAAAACGTACCAGTTCACTCGATACGCTACAGTGCATTCAGCGCGTTAGAGGTTCTTGACAATAACCGCGCTCTATAAATTTACTTACTTACTTACTTACTTACTTAATCAACATTACGTTACGTGTAGCCTTCGGCCTATAAGTATTTATCAACTTGCACATGATGGAATGTTTGTATCGTCGTCAGTTGCTGATGTTCCGATGTACTTTTTCACACTTATAGCTATAATATTTTGCGTTTATATTGAACGTTTATTGAGCGATATGTTATGTAATTTAAGAAGTGATGCACGTCATTTTAGCCCTAACATGAGTCGTAACATGACTTTAATAATTTTTGGTAGAATTGCTACTTATCAACGAAAGATGATTTATTTTCACAATAACTTTATTTCTCCATCACATAATTATAGCGTGAGTTCACGTTCGTTAAAACGAGTAGTCACCCGCGACGTGTTTGATAGCAGCTGACATTTGCCGGGATAGCTGGACCTCCCAATAATACTCTATGTCAATTTTAAGTCCACAACGTCTTTCATTACCAACCACTTTAAATACCTTTATTCACGAGGAAAATCCGGCAGCAACAAAATTAAAAAAAAAACAAGAAATACGTTCTGTGAAACATGGTATCTGCACCATAGCCGAGTTCACAAGTCCATGTCTGCACTGTGCGCATAGTAACAGAATACCATATCCTCTATTCTGTTGATG
>Ga0209363_1000461_pt1 | contig 15790 bp, 11 predicted proteins | sample WorMetexBAHAMAS3_FD_187385 | JGI IMG/M metagenome (GOLD analysis project Ga0209363, IMG submission 187385) | Marine gutless worms symbiont microbial communities from Max Planck institute for Marine Microbiology, Germany - Inanidrilus exumae... | ecosystem: Host-associated > Annelida > Digestive... | reverse complement strand
AACAAAAACAACTAACAAAAACTTGAACACCCCATTACGTTACAAATACTATTAAAATATTACAATCTTTTTACTCACCCTTTCCAATCGCTGAGAACTAATTTACTAGGTTTAAGCATGGTTAACTTTTGGAACTCTGTGCCAGAGGATATGGTCTTTGCTCCATCTGTCAACAGTTTCCAAGGACGTTTTGATAAACATTATGCACATCTCCGTTACTGTACTGAATACTGATATTGTCTACGTTTTTTACGTGAGAAGATCAGTCTACAGGTCTACTGGCCTACATGGACAGAAAGCAGATGACGGTGATGATGAACTGCTCTCTGTCAAACACGTACTAACAGAATGTACTTCATATGGTTGAACTTGACATCAGTACTATTTCTTTACTGGCATTAAAAAATCTTTAATCATATACACAGCCAAATTATACTAAATTATATTTAAAAAGTCAGCTTTATGATCCGCTATAATTTATAAAAAAAGAAGTCTTACACAATTTATACTTTTTCAGTTAAATAATTTACCACATTACAATTTACTCGTTCAGTCTAAATCTACTTTTATTGTTATGTTTTCCCGTTTTTCAGTTATCTTACTCCAAGAATTAATGCCTATTAAATTTTAATATTTGTAATATGTAGTTCTACCTTAAAGGCGTGATATGACCTGACTTGTGTTGAAAATGCCGTTAAACCCAAAACAACCAACCAACCTTATGATGCATGCATTTCTAATGTATGCATTGAAAGATTGCAGCATTTAAAAAAATTTAACTTAAGTAACCAATCATTGGCTCAATCCTTTACCATTTATGTCATTTTGCAGTTTATCTTGATCTTCAATATTACAAATATGTCTGTATAACTTAGTGTTGTTTGCATATATGAATAATTTGGTCAAGAAATCATTACAAAAATCCAGTAAGTCATTAATATATGTAATAAATAAAAGAGGCTCCAAAATGCTACCTGATGTATTCCACTTATTACATCATGCCATGCATGGGTAGGGTCTTCATTCGTGTCTGTTTGTATGTTTGTCTGCGTTCTAAAAGGAAAACTGCTTGAGCTATCTTCACCAAACTTTGTACATGTATACTCTATAGCAGTCTTGCAAAACATGATTTACAATATAGCAGTTGCTCGGCATGCATTGACCAGAGGTCAGAAAGTCAAAGGTCAACGTCACACAGTTACAGAAACTGTCACGGTCGCACGGTTGCTAGTGATGCGTGCTGCTATGGCCGTGTGCTGCTGCTGCCGGCGTGGGTCTGCGCACGACTGTCTATGTTTTGTAGTTATCCCAGTTATCGTTTACAACACTTGGGGAGTTCTGTTTTGCTGCCAGTTAATGGTTTAATTTAAATTCAATAGCACACACCCAAACACACTCATGCACAAACAGAAACACGTCAGGTTTCTGGTCATTTTTGAAACTCACTGCTGACGAAGGAACGTTGTGCGGATTTGCTTCTCGATGTGGACACCTTCTAATCGATATTATTTTTTATTGTCATTATTGTGGACCTGTGTATTTAAGTTATGTCTGTATTCATTTGTTGCAGAGATAATTTGGCGAGTCATCTCCTGCTGAGCCACGATGCAGATGCCTGCGATGCAAATTATGGTGTCTTTGGCACTAGTCACTGTTGTCACGGCAGTGGAGCCCGAAAAGGAAGGCAAGAAATCAAAAGGTTTGCAGATTGGGGTGAAAAAGAGAGTCGACCCAGATAAATGTCCAGTCAAGTCCAAGAAGGGCGATACGCTTCATATGCATTATACTGTGAGTAACACTTGTATTTTGAAAAAAATTTTTTAAACAAAAATTACCTAATGTTTATTGGTTGGATGATCATACCCTTCATAAGAATGTGCCCCGTATGGGCTCCGGAGCTGTAATATGCCGTGATCCATTTATTAATTTCGGCGCTATATAAATTGTTTGTTTGTGTGTTTACTCAACTTCATTTCTCACTTTCTTCCTTTCTTACTTTTTTCTTTCCTTATGCTTTCTTTCTTACTTATTTTTTGCTGGTTTACCTCCTAACTTATCTGTCTCCTCCTTCCAGAATAGAGTTTCTTCGATTTCAGTGAAATTTGGCATGTAGGTAGAGGTCGATGATTGATGCACGATGGTACGCAGTATGACCCAATCCAAGGTCAAGGCCACGAGCTCTTTAAAGTTGGAAATCCTTTTATTTTCAAAAGCTATTTTCTCCGCCATTTACAATGGGAGTTGGTAACTGACCACTGATTCTTAAACTAGAGCACGATATCTAAATTTGATCCGGCCGGATTTTTCATAATTTATTCTAGTTTTTTTGCCACATGACTTTGAACTTGGCACAAACGTCAGTTGCAAAGAGTCGACCGTCAGTCCCATACTGGGCTAATTTTAAGTTGTATTATATTTTGTTACAGTTCTTCCATTTGGATATTGTTACCATGATATCTCAAGAACAGCTTAACCAATTTTGATAAAACTAACATTCACTATTCACTAGACTGTACTGCTTACTGATTACATTGTGAAGGTCAGAGGTCAAGGTCACAGCAGGCCGAGGTCAAATCTTGCGATCATATCTCGTGAACTACTTGAGCAATGTCGATGAAACTTACAGCGTATAACAGCAAGCTCCTACTGATGACTTGGTTAGATTTTGGAGGTCAAAGGTCAAGGTCACAGCAGGCCGTCAATGTGGCGAAAGCATCCACGTTGATGCTGGAGCATTGAACTTCATCTTGTAGTTACATCTGCTCTTGTGTCTAAACTCTGACTGGTAATCTCTCTGTATTCTTTTGTGCCTGTACAGTTGACTAGCAGTGTTTCTCTCAGAATATCTGTAGTAGTTAGACCTATTTTTTTGTTCTACATGCCCAAACCACTGCAGTCTTCGTTCACGAATTCGTTTTTCGGATTATTTTATTCAGATTCATTATTTTACCATGAGACATAATGCCAGTGCTAGCGCGGTATATGATGTCATCGTGTGTCTGTTTGTCCGTCATACGCCGGTATTGTACCCAAAACGGCTAAACGTAGGATCATGCAAACAACGCCGTACGATAGCTAAGGGTCTCTAGTTATTTGACGCCAAAGATCGCGGCGAAATTTCGACGGGGTCATCCCCAGTGGGGGCGCCAAATAGAGGTGGGGTAGGTTACAATTGGCGATTTTCGACCAATATTTCGCTGTATCTCAGAAACGGTGCAAGATAGAGATATAGTTAGTACGGAAGGCTAATAGGAACTTGTTTGAGCTCTATCGAATAGTGCTATTTTCAATGACCCATAACTACCCCAAACCATCCCATGTTTGGGGACATGTTGTATCGCCTTTCATATCTTCGTAGTGAGTAGAGTTAGAAACTTCAAGTTTGGTAGATAGGCACATCATAGCAAGTCCTAGCCCACGGACGACAAACCGTCCCTGAATAGGGCGAGGTCAAGTCACGTGAACTATTTAAATTGTGGTTGGCACCAACCATACATCAAGAATGGCTGAATATACAGTGGTCAAATTTTGTACACAGGCTATGTCAAGTCCCAGCATACAGAGACATGTGGCCCCTTAAAAGGGGCGTAGTCTGGGTCACATGACCCATTTTAAATTTTGGGACCCCAATGATATCTCTGGAACAGCTGAAGCTAGAGTCAGCAAATTTTATATATAGCTAGATTATGTCATATCTTAGCTTACAGATGACAAATCACCCCTAAAAGGGGCGTGATCAGGGTCACATGACCCGTTTTCAGTTTCGACGCCCACAATCGTATCTCTGGAATGGCTGATGCGAAATTTGCCAAATTTTGTATGCCAATAGTATATATCAAATGCTAGCCTTATTAGAGTCACGCGACCTCTTTAAATTTCGGAAAATAAGTGATAATATCTCGCTAACGGTGCAAGATAGAGACATAGTTGCAATGGAACACTAATAGGACATCACATGTGGCCTATCGAATGGCACCATTGCCAGTGACCTTGAAGGGTCACTTTTGCTATTTTAAATGTTTTTATCTTCCATACCTCGTGAAACATAGCACGACTTTACCGAAATAGCACGGTCCCTTTGCAGTAGCTGAGCTTCTTATGTTGTAATGCTTTCATTTCTCTTTCCCCCATTCCACTAATTCCTGCTGCATGACTCAAATCAAAGTTGGTAGTTGATAATTTTCTATGTTGCTCGTTGAAGCTTGAACCCGAATCTAATTTGGAGTGTCTGTTAGGGCACACTTCAAGATGGTACTGAGTTTGACAGCAGCATTCCACGAGGACAACCGTTCGTCTTCACCCTCGGAACTGGACAGGTTATCAAGGGCTGGGACCAAGGACTTCTGGGGTGAGTAACCGGCCTGGTTAAACTGGCACTTTGCATTGTGGCCTTGTTTGGTTTTTTGTTTGACAACATTGCTAATCTGTCATGCATGTTCCGAGGCTGCTGATGCTAATGGGGATGTGGCTGATGTGACTGCTGACAGGATGTGTGAGGGAGAGAAACGCCGTCTCGTCGTTCCATCAGACCTCGGATACGGCGACCGAGGAGCGCCGCCCAAAATACCTGGTAAGAGACTTGGTTGTATGAAGTCTGTCACACACACACGACCGTTTTCCGTCTTGATCATCTTGCACCATTTGTAGATCGACTCTTCGACAGAGTCGACCTAATAAATCCGGTCTGAAATGTCCGTCCGTGAATCCATCTGTCCATCGACAAAGTTTCTTCGATTTCAGTGAAGTCTGGCATGTAGGTAGAGGTCGATGAGTGAGGCACGACGGTATGCAGTATTCAGAGTTGGAAATCCGGCCATTTTCAGAAGCTATCTCCTCCGCCATTTACAATGTGAGCTTGCAACTGACCACGGATTCTTAAACTTGGGCACAATATTTTCATTTGATCCGGCCTGATTTTTGATATTTGTCTTAGTTTTTGTGTCACGTGACTTTAAACTTGGCACAAACGTCAGTTGTGAAGAGTCGACCGTCGGTCCTGTACGGGGCTGATTTATGAAAGAGAAACTTCGGGAATAATTGGCTCGGGTTTTTTTATGGACCAGATGTCAGCCGACCACCAGAGTCAAAACACTGAAGGAACTCAAAGCATGGTCTCTGGCCTGGATACATCACCCACTGGCCTCGAGTTTGCATGATCCACTGCCAGGATCCTGAGGGAATGGATTCACAACTACTCTGTCTCCAGCAGTTGGCTGCTATCGCTAGCCAACGCTGAGATGTGGCCTAAAAATGAAATGAATTTTCGTAGTAGTAATTTTCAGCCGACAATGGTTTATGCAGTCAGCAGGGTACCCCGGGTCCTTGAATTTAAATGTTGTATAACCAAGTCATTGAAAGTACTTTAAAATGAAGGTGGTCCTTGAAAGTCATGGAAAATGTTTAGTTTGGTCTGGAAAATTTTATTGCACAATTGGACGGCTATTGATTGAATTTTTCACACACAAGTGCTACGGTCTATTTCTGTAACATTGCCATTCGATTGTGTACAAGATAGCAGCTAACGTGGATGTAATATTCTTGTTTGTTGAGGTAAGCAATCTGTAGCATTGTTGCGTAAACACTGGATGCCTGTACAGTTGACTAACAGTGTGCTGGAGTGTCTTTCAGAATATTTGTAGTTATGTTAGGCCTATCTTGGAAAGGTCCTTGAAAAGTCCTTGAATTCTAAAGCCTCAGAAGAGGGGGTACCCTGAGTCTGGCTTATCCCATGGGTTGTGTCATCGTCTGTAACATTGGGGTGTTGGTCTGAGAGTTGCCACACAGGACATAGTTTGGGAGTTTGAACCTGCCCAAGAATAGGGAGGCTGCTTTAAGAAAGTAAATATTCCAACCCGCGCCCATAAAGTATGTTTGTGAAGCGGTGTGGATATGATTAAGACAGTTGTTTGTGTAATGTTTATGGTTGTGGTTGACTGCTACAGCACTTATTGAGCTCTTATCAGCAATGCCATCGTTTCATTACACATTCACGAAACAGTCTTGAAACTAGACAGTGGGCGTGGCTATGTTAATGGGAAGGCCACTATAGTGGGCGTGGCTACGTCAATGGATGGGCCCGTCGGCTATTAACAGCTTTGTTTGTTTTCTGACAGGCGGCGCCACCCTTGTGTTTGAAGTGGAACTTCTGAAGATTGAAAGGAAGGACGAATTGTGATAGCTGCTATTGCAAATTTAGTATATACCGATAGATTAAGATAAGATTTATTGTGTTGGTCAATGAGAATTTAGATGTTTTAAATCTGTGTTTATTGATCTGTTTTAATTTAGTTTATTTGATTTTGCATGACTGTCTGTGCTTTTCTTGGGTTGACTGACGAACGACGATGTGATTCTCAATCAAGAAAAATCAAAACCGAGTGTTTGATACTCACAAAATATAATTTCGGTTCAAGATATTGCAATTGAGTGCAGCACGCGCAGACAAGCCATATGCCAGCAAACAGTACACACGTGGACACAGAAAAACAATAATATGTATACATTAATTACATTAACTCTTTACAAGCAGTCATTTATTGTTCTCGACAAATACTGCAAATGGTATGGTATTGTAGGGTTTAGCGTCCCACTCGACACATTATAGATCATTTCGGGGACGATTTTACAGGTCAGATGACCCAACCAACAGTGTAATAGCACTGAAGGACGACAGTCTTCAACGTCAAGGGACAAATACTGCAAATTTGCAGATGTTTGTGACCGTTGATAACACGGAAGTGTCAGAGTCCAGCCTGTTAAAGGCCGAAGCCAGGTCATCTTCAAAGTCAAGACCAAACCCCTTCGAGGCCAAGGCCGAACCCCTTTGAGGCTCTGGTTCTCTCTGTGTTAGATCCACCCTGTGTTTTACCAAGTGTGTTATCTTAGGCACGTCTGTGAATATGTCACTGTATTCTTTCAAAAAGCATCAGTTTTCGAGGCCAATAAGGTGCCGACTTTGAGGCAATAAAGTGACTAAAACTGAAATATAATCATTTTTTTAAAAGAAGGGCCGTCTAATCAACATTCACTTTGACCAGATGCGGCCAAGTGCAGTCAGCACTCCTTCGAGGCCACAGGCAAAGTGGTCTCGAGGTCGAGGCCAGTCCCCGAGGACCCCATCCCTAGGTGATAATAGAATTGAGATTTCACAAGACTGGCCAAATGAGTCACCACATACAGGTTACTTTACAACAGTGAGCAAAACCAGACGCTTTATATTTGGCATGCAGATTAACGGAAATGCATGCAAGCCTAATATGGTTGAGTACAGCCAAAGGGGCATCTGTTCAGAAATGGTATAAAAACACGCGTGAGCCATAGATAAAATGGTGTGTGTTTATCAACACTGAAGTGAACTTGGAAGTCACTTCAGCTCTGCGAAACCCCTTTTAAACTCACATGTCATGGAAAATATATCACGTATTAGCTAAAATATGTCGATCACACTGGCGATTCTTCACTTTGTGAATGACTCATCATACATCATCAACCGTATAATAATAATAATAATAATAAAAATTAGCCCCATACGGGACTGACAGTCGACTCCTACTTACTGCCAACTTCAAAGTCATGTGACACAAAAACTAGGACAAAAATCAAAGTTCCGACCGGTTAATTTTTTAGGTATTGCCCCCTTATTTAAGTATCTGTGGTTATTTGCCAACCCCCATTATAAATGGGGGAGGAGATAGCCCTTGAAAATGGTCGAATTTCCGACTTGCATGGGCTCGTGACCTTGACCTCGGATCGGGTCATACTGCATACCGTCATGTATCACTCGTCAACCTCTATCTACACACCAAATTTCATTGAAATCGAAGAAACTTTTTGTGGACGGACGGACAGACGGACATTTGAGACCCACTAATGTTATTAGGTCGACTCGGAGGAGTCGACCTAATAATACAGGAATCAGAAAGCATACACAGCTGTAATATTGAATGACTAATTAATACTGAAGGACCTCTTATGGACACATGTAGTCACATATTCTATAAAAGTGGTAATATCTCAGAAACGGTGCAGTATAGTAACGTTGTTGCTACGGACCACTAATAGGAAGTGATATATGGCATACTCAATAGCGGCACTTCCAGTCACATTGGGTGGTGTTCGCGGTTATTCGTCCATTGCAAGGCTGTGCAGATGCAACGTTATGATAAAGTTGTGCAGCATTTGAGCAATGATTGACAGCCAGGTTTCTTGTCGTGATAACCGTATCGTTGGTAGCTGCATCCATTCACCGTAAAGATTATCTCCACCTCCACGAATTTGCAAATATGCTGCAAATTGTACTTAATGCCAGCAATAAATTTCTCTGGACACCAATGTCCGATTTCAGTTGATGTCAAAATTTCTACAGATACTGCAATCCAAAAACAGGCTTCTTGCGTGTCCTGAAATTAATAACGTGTCCCTGAATGTTGAAAAAGAAATACATTTGTCCTAAATATTCCGAAATGCTGTCGTATTTTGAAACTCTAATTTTGCCCTAAGGAGTGGCAGTGCACTCTTGCAAGTCTGCACTAGGTTTTAAAAGATTTGCTTCTCTGTAGATTACTTACATTGAACTGAAAGCTGTCCCAGAAATGTCCGAAATTTGAAGATTTTTGTGTCCTGAAAATACTAAAGTGGGAGGTCTTCAAGTATATAGTGATACTTTGCAAAACATGAATTTACAATATACAGAAATACAGGCACAGAACGAGAAAATGCACGTTTCATATTTTAGGCTTGTCAGTAAATTGATACCTGACATTAGCAGTGACACTCGCTGAATTTTATTTTAAAATTCGTTGGAATTTTTAAACGTGTGACTTTTGGAAATATTTAGAATGTGTAAAACATTATTCTCGTTCTGTCTATGCCAACACGGTGGCCCAAAACAGCGGGTCACTGGTCAGCATGATATTTCACAAGGTAGTGTAGCAACACGCTGAAATTTACAACCATGTCTCACTGTGGCATTTGGAAAGTTACCAGCAAGCAGCCCCTTTTTGTCTCACAAAGCCAACGGCACAGTTTTTTGTGACACTCTGTATACGCCGCAAAAATCCAAACCATCTGTCAGTCAACCATCGACATCATATGCCAACAACCAGTTATTATATGAATGAAATTATTCGCATGAGGTAGCAAAGTTTCAAGCGAACAGCACAATATGCCGTGTGCACATGTACCTGACAATCAACTTAAAAATAAATGATTCATAAGAAAAATTGATAACCGTAATCCACAAGATCCAACAATTGTAAAGGAGCTGATTGAATGAGTTAAGGTTTTATTTTTTATGTCACACCTTACACAAAACAGGTGCTCCGATGGATAGCCAGAATATATCAGTAACGTGCAAGATACTGTTTTCAAACTGGAAGAAACCAGCACTCACGAGAGTGCAAAGAACCACGCCGGTACACTTTGTGTTGTGACACTGGTCAGTGACTTTTTGACCCCCAAATAAATGGGTTTCCAGGACTCATCGTGGAACATCTGTATGTCAAAATTGGTTCTCTGCGGATAAACAGACACAAATGGTGGTGGCCACATCACAACTAAACGGCAAAACTCAAAAAGGTGACATTACTTGTCAGCACATTGACTATAAAGTGACGTGCTGACAAGTAATATCACCTATTTAATTTCTGCTGTTGATGTTGATTGGTTTAAGGTTTTATGTCTCACCCGACACAATAGGCCATTTCAGAGACGTTCTTCCCAGGTAATCTCTTGGCTTAGTACTGAAAAACTAAAACAAATACCACAAAAGCATATCCACAACAAAATATACTACAGCGCATTTGAGATTTTGTGACAATGCGTTATACAAATCTACTTTTGCCATTACAACATAATGAACCCAAAAAACTAAAGCCACGTTTAGTCGCCTCCTACGACCTCCGGCCTGGAAACTGAACAGGTCTATTCTGGAACGAGTAGATAAATTAGTCAGGAAATTTTTTTTAACACCTAAGGAAGTAAATAAGAATAAATAAGTAAAGAAGGAAGAAAGGGAGTAAGGAAGTAGCCATGTTGTCCTTAGACACCATTTTAAACTGTTGCAGATGTGGTTGACAATTTCACATGCTCTCATTGTAAAACACCAAACATCGTAGAAATAGCAGTTTTCAAATAGTCTGTGGAGTATTACATTTAGCCTCAGTGACAGTCAAAACTTCAACTAGACCACAATCACTGCACGCACGAAACAGAAGGTCAGATTCGCTAAACTCCGTACACCATTGAACTAAATGTCGGTGAAGACATAATCGACCATAAATTACATGCAACATGAACGATAAAGAAATTGCATAATAATACGATATACTACACATACTTAAACTGAAAACATACTGCAAAAACTAACAACATATGTAAATGTGTACAATAGTCCACGATGTTTATATCTGATCCACTAGAGTTTAAATTCACCAAAGAAAATACGTTTACATCACTGATATAGTAATGACATTTCTGGATAACTCTGCACTAAAAAAATTATGTAAAAAGATTTAATCTGATTAAAATGCTAAGCACAAAACTGCCAAGGTCTGTGTGTGCTTGTAAACTGCAAATGCACAAAAATGGTATATTACAGGGTGACAACAAAATGCAGTTCCAAGCCAAAAAGACAACAGAATTTTAAAAAAAAATAGCTCTGAACAGGGCATGACCTCTGTGGTATCCAGGCATACAAAATATTAGCATAAATGAATATGCAAAATAAGGCAGTAACCATCTAACCCAGGCTCTACTGGAAAATAGACACTGCATATGTATGTTTGATGCGCCATCTTACAGTCAAAAATGGCATAAAAGCCCTAATAATTATGGACCAAAAAACCGGCATGGTGGTGCAGCAAAAGAAGCTAAATGCCCATAGCTTTACACTGACATATCATTAGCTATCCTGGACGAAAATCAAAATAAACACACACGACATTTTACACGCCACGATCGGCTCTATATACACAGCACAGTGCTATACATGATAAAATAAAACTATACGTCAAATGACATCCGCAGAAAATGAAGTTTATACTCGGTAAATCAAAAGACTCGCATGCATATATGACTAAAACGTGTCCTCCGCAGCAGTTCTTGTCCTTATCAAAAACCCAAACGGTTCTATTAACTCTACATCAGTGGGTTAATTCCTTGTGTAATTCAGCAGGGAACTCGAACGTTAACCCTATATCTCCCCGGGTTGATATCAGATATTGAATGAAGCCTATAAAAGTTTTTTCAAAATGACGCTTGCCGTCTTTGAATACTGAACCGGCTTCTACAGCAATAATGGCGTTCTTTCGAATTAGTCTAACTGGGACTCCGGATTTTTTATTGTTTTGCCACAGCCGATATACAGCCATACACCACATCCACTGCTATTTCCCTCAATGCTTTCAAACTTGGCTGGGTGAAAAAATGGCACCCGGCCGGTAAAAAACAGCAACAGTTATCTGCAAAGTTTCTTTTTGGTGAGGAAAAACATCAAGAGGAAACCGGATAATGATAATCTCAGCTCATCTGGTGACTGACTACTAAAATGGTACACATTTGTGTGTACACATCAATTTCTGCACTAGTTTTCGGAATAATGTTGAACTCTATATTTTCGCTGCATTTTAATTTCGCAATTTTCTTACATGGAAAATTCGCTGCATTTTAATTTGGCGTATTTTCCGGGCGTTGACATTCTACACAGACAAAGTTATGGTTATGGGCAAATTGCACAAAATTGCATGTACTTAATTTTGCTAAATCTACTTAAATTGCGAATATCCGAAGCACGTGAAATCTCGGTGTTTTACAGTAGACACAACCGAACAGAAGCACAAGGACGGCAAAGACAACGAAAACACACAAACACATGCAAAGAATATGCATTGTGGTTGTCAACGGCAACACGTGCCCAACAAGCACCAAACACACAAGCAACTAGAGGCGTTTTTTTAACGCCTACCAGAACCTACCAAACCTACCGCGCCACACCCCCTACTTTCCTTATATGGAATAATTTATGTGACCTGGTATACCAGCAACCAACCAGAAGCTACCGGAGTCAGACTGCGGTTGCCTAACAGCCACGCCCTGTTAGGTTCTGGTAGGCGTTAAAAAACACCACTTAGGGCTGCCAGTACTGTTGAATAACCTAACAGACCATGCAGCAAGTATTGTACCACAGTGTATACCAATTCAGAAAACATATTCAGGTAATTGGAACATGGTCTGTCACAACTCACAAAAGACCATATGGAGTCAATTGGCTTAATACTGGCCCGCCTGATGGGCCATTGTTGTTTTGCCTGTTGGCGTCTGTAACGCTGCAGGCCGGCCGCCGGGCACGTGGGCGGTCGGCCGCCAACGGGCTGGGCGCGTTGGTGGCCGACACGGCACGGCGAGCCAGTATGGTTACGTCACGTTTGGGCGACACCCTTTTCTATATGATACGGGCTAGTGAGGCCCGCATCTACTGCAAGTTACAAAGTTTGTAAAGAAAAGTACCGCTGAAAGTCGGAAAAATTTCACAGGCGCAATTAATCTGGATAAAAAATCACAGCTAGTACTCAAGCGCATGTCTGTGGCGGAATGTGGCCAATTTCGTGGAAATGTCATGGCCGTGAAATCGTGAATTAGATTACTTACTCCCTAACCATCGGCTGAAATGGTTTCCTAGAAAGACTTCTGACGAATTATTATTATTAGGAACGAATACTGTCATAATGCCATGTCTAGAAGAACTCCGAGAGCAGTTAACAACAAAGGAAACCATGGTAGAGAGAAGAAATAAATTAGCCCCGTACGGGAATGGCAGTCGACTCCTACTTACTGCTAACTTCAAAGTCACGTGATACAAAAAGTAGGACAAAAGTCGAAGATCCGGCCCAGATAAGCGTTAGGTATTGTGCCCTAATTTAAGAAACCGTGGTCATTTGCCAGGACGTTATAAATGGGGGAGGAGATAGCCTTCGAAAATGGCCGAATTTCCGACTTTCGAGTGATCGTGACCTTGACCGTGGATCGGGTCATACTGCATACCATCATGCATCAGTCGTCCACCTCTACCTACATACCAAATTTCATTGAAATCGAATAAACTTTTTGTGGACGGATGGACATTTGAGACCCACTTTATCAGTTCGACACGGAGGAGTCGACCTAAAAAGAAACAGTCAAGAGATGTGGCCTAGCAGGCGGACGTCGCTTTGGCGAAACAAAAATGAAAGTCGTACTTCTGGAGTTACGGTGGCAGCCCTATTAATCATACCCACCGGCAGCCTGTCAAAGCACTCATCGGCTGCAGCGACAACAACTGTCAGAGGACATGCACAATGAATACATTTCACCTAGAGTAATGCCATCAAGCATAGGTTGACAGTAACCATACGGCTAATAGAAAAACACCGTGAAAGGTTAAAAAAATATGTCGAGGGCTTTAAAAATGACAAATTCGCAGCCAGCAATTTTCAGACATAAAAACACGTCAGTGCAACGATTCTTGCCAGTTTCAAGTTGTCAAAAGTTCTGCAGTCTTTTTCTCACCGACGATTCCTCCCTGAGCAACGGCCATTAACGTACCATCAACATCTGGCTCCCGGCATTCACCATCGTCATAATGCTAAGTGCAAATGTGAAAACGACTCGGATACCAAGGTGCAATAAAGTCAACAAGTCAAAACACGAGATGGTCCCGGGTAAACCCAGCCAACAAATCTTATTAAGCCTAAAAACTGCCATTCCAGTCAATCGTGACCAGGGTAAAGAGCACCAAGGTGAAATAATGTGCGGATTTCCCAATCAGTATATCCTTTAGTATAAAATATTGGAGCACGTTCCCATCATTTCCCGAAGTTGACGCTTGCACCGAGGAGTGTTGCCCAGGGTGTACTCACCGATATTTTCTTACACCTTTTTGTCATTTAAATCTGCGGTATTTATCGCCAGAAATTCGTGGCTTTCGACATAAAAACAAAGTCACCCGTGAAAAAAATAACGGCAATCGGCAAATTCGAGGTTTGCGAGAAATTCGCGACTTTCTATTAGCCTGCTCGCAACGGCGGCGAAAGAACGCCGTCGGTCAGTCAGTCGACATGGTCCTGGAAGATAAGCTTCACGAAGCCTGGCTCGCCCGCTAGCGGCGTCGCGCAGAACGGACACGTCGCTCGGAAACCAAGGCAGCCGTGTGGAATTGGAATCGATGCCCAATATCTACAGACATTATCACAATACATGTAATCACGTAACTGTTACAATTAATGCTACGAAACAATCGCAATATTTACCTAAAATTAGTGACGTTTCGGCAACAACTGTCGCCTTTTTCGAACTGATAGCTAGCGTCGCTGCAGACTCCTAGCAGAGAGCTATCAGTTCGCAAAACGGTGACAGTTGTTGCCGAAAAGTCACTAATTTTAGGTAAATATTGCGGTTGTTTCGTAGTATTAATCGTAACAGTTATGTATATTTTCAACCGATGAGTTTATTCAAGAACATGTAATCACGGTTGAGAGGACTGATTCAATGGGTTAAAGGTCATGTCCTACTCAACAACAAATGGCGGTCCAAAGTGAGGACTAGCACAGCCCGCTTTGAATATGCCCGAGTTTCGTCCATCTGCTTCAATCTCAAGTTAGCTGGAGTTTAAAGTCCCTTTTCAGCACAAATATGGCTACATCAGAGACAAAAGGTAAGAGGTGGAGATCTTCCTTTACCCAGTAAAGGAAGCCCAGCGATATATTAACCTCAACCCTGGCCGCCTTTTGTTCAGCAGCCACACAAAAATGGAAAGGGATCGCGAGGCTCATTTAAATTATTACGCCAGCGCCTACAACAGGCAAAGACAACTATCACACCGCAAGACTAAACTAAACCAAATACAACAAAATACCAGCATAAATCTTAACTAAGCAATACAGATAACACAAAATAAATGGAACAATAAAATGTGATCATTGGCATAGCCAGGGGGACTGTGTGGCCCAGCCCCCAACCCTCCAATCGTGCCAGAACAAAATATATAAGTAAAAAAAGTACGCCTGTGTTCGGGAACATACGTATAACCACACATGCCGATCCCACGTCCACACGCCATGCGAAAGGCGCATCTCTAGCGTGACTTTTACATCGGCGCATGTCTACTGTAATGTTTAGATGCGGGTGGGCATGGCCCGCACACTTGCCGATTCGTCCAATTTTGGGTTCTGGGGAGCAAAGTTCACAAAAATGGGAGATTTCTTGCTTGGTCTCTGATGAACCGCTGAACAAAGTATGACGCCGCTAGCTTTATACTCGGCGAAGAAATCCGTAACCACACAAACAAAAGGACACACAAAACAAACAGTAACAGATATATCCACACTTTGCCTATCGTCACGCGTGGATAAGAAGTGTAGGCCTTTCCGAGCAATTCGTTTACTGCTGCTTGTTTTTTCTCAATAAAAGATACAGAAAAATGCCACTTGCTTTTTAAACCCGTTCTCTTCCTTAACTTTTAACTGGCGAAATTTCATTGTCACGTAAAACACAACTTCGTAACCAACCCATGTACAGCTTCCCTCTCGTAAGAATGTAAGCACCGCCGCTGTTGTTAAGCAGAGACAGTAAAAGATCACCGAAAAATAAGCGTATCTGTATTGGCGTGGCGTAGAGGTAACGTTGTTGGTCGTATCAACGAAGTTACTCTACGTTGAGCCCGGTTAGTACTGGGATGGGTGACGTGTCCGGGTTCGACTCCCGGAGGCGGCACTTTATTTCGGTATGTAACCAGCCACGCGGGTCAACTCAGCCTTTC
>Ga0209363_1000460_pt1 | contig 15794 bp, 10 predicted proteins | sample WorMetexBAHAMAS3_FD_187385 | JGI IMG/M metagenome (GOLD analysis project Ga0209363, IMG submission 187385) | Marine gutless worms symbiont microbial communities from Max Planck institute for Marine Microbiology, Germany - Inanidrilus exumae... | ecosystem: Host-associated > Annelida > Digestive... | reverse complement strand
GCGCCGACGTGAGAGCTGAAGCAGATAGATGTGGCTGAGCCCACTAGCTAGGCACTGAAGAAGTGTCAGTCAGGTGGCCAGGCGCTGAAGAAGTGCCGGTCAGGGCTGGCACTGAATAAGTGCCAGTCCGGGCTTAGCCAGACAGTAGGCCACGCCTAGATGGGGGCGCGCTTAGAAATACCTGACAAGCTGCTCACGCCTACTTAACCCTTCCTCCACCCTACACAACTCGCACACACCTACCAATTCCCCTCATCTCCCTGGGCTGGCGCATTGGACCGACATAAAGGTCTCAGCGCTGGCGTCCAGAGTAGGCTGGACCCTTGCCCGCAATAACGAACGAACGAACGACCTTGACCTTGCACACCGTCATGCATCACTCATCGACCTCTACCTACATACTAAATTTCATTGAAATCAAAGAAACTTTTTGGCAAACGGACGGCGGACGGACATTTGAGATCCACTTTATTAGGTCAACTCAGAAGAGTCAACCTAAAAATTGGTTACATATATTCACTTGATACTACTACCCATTGTCTTTTTGACTTTCTTGTTTCTTTGAATTTGCGGCTCATTCACATGACTGTGAATAACTTTGTGGCTTGAATATCACTTCCATTCTACTATGACAGTATAAACAGTAGCTACTAGTATTACTATTTTCATAACAGATCCTCTATCAACCGCAGCTCTCTCGTCCATTCAGTATACCTACTCACCATCACCTTTTTGAAGCAGTTAAGGGCCACAAAGCTGCCAAACCTATTCTCACGGCAGCCAAAACAAGTGATCTGCCTGGTGGTTTTTGACATGATGCCGCTGGTCACTGGTTCTTCATTTCTCCCACGACTAACTTACTGCACCAAAATACCGCTTTAGTGACCCTAATCACTTTCATAAAAAACAAATGTTGCAAGATACATTTATGGAGGAAAAGGAGCTCATGATGCTTCCTCCCGGAAATGTATTTAAGATTTTGAAACATGATTATATATCAGTTGGAAATGGATGATAGCATCCTTTACTGGCAGACTCACAGTCCAAGTTGGCTGGCTTGGTCTGAGGGCTGGCAGCCACCTGTTGCTCAGTATCCTATCCATTGATCAAACAAACTGGACGAACTCTCACATTTTCCCAATAAGCTGTGCTAAACAAAACATCCGAATAGGATTAGAAAATTGATACTGCTGGCAGTTAGTTAATAGTTATGTTCAATATTAACTTTACACAGTACCACAGACTACTTAGGGTGTTTATCCCAAATGTAATATACATGATAGTGCTTAGATAAATAAATATCTAGCAGTGCCAGTGCTTTAGTTGGCTTGCTTAGTTGTGCCAATGTATCCCTATCACCTTCTGGTGCTCATACAGGTAGACTGGCGACCTACTGCAATTAGTGATTGGTGATATGCCAGAACTGAAAAAGATCTGATTCGATGCTGCCATCAATTTGATATCAAATCAAATCGTACATTTATACAGTGCCCCTAAAAACTTAATTTCCAGAGGCATGTCCTACTTGTAGGCATGATCAAATAGCCAAGACTTAATATAAATAAGCCCACATGTAAAAACGCATCCACGAACAGTGTGTGTAGTGTGTACTAGTCACTTCACTAGTACAAGGACAAGGTGGATAAGATGCTATGATAGTTTGCAGCAGCATATGTGTTTCACCTACTGGACAGTTCGCCTACTACCTGGAAAGTTTGCCTGCAAATTTATCATTTTGCTTACAAAACTGCCAGAATAGCATCAAATGTGTAATTAAAAGTTGCTTTACATTGTAGTAGCAGAAACTACCACAATCTGTAATTTGCCATTTGTTTGGAAGAATAATGGTCGCATAAGTAGTTCTTTATTTGCATGTGTTATTGTGTGAGTAATCATGAAAGTAAATAAGTAGGTAAAAATGATTAATTAAATTTCTGGAGCCACCTCCCCAGTGGAAAATCCCGTCGTAAGCCTGAATCCGACATTCCCAAGAAGGTTTAAATATTCTATAACTGGAGGAAGCCTGGCCCATTTTGTCTGCAGCCACCACGCCCATTACTTGGCACTACCATTGGCCACTGCAACCGTGGTTACTCCATATGCCAGTAAACGTAAGTGCCATGACACATGGGTGATAACATCGCACGATAAAGTCACGCAACTCGTGTCGTGTGATAATATCGCTCGTGTGTCATGGCATGTCGTGCGACTTTTTCAGAGTTGTGCAACTCTTTTTTGGAATAGAGCACTGCTCTATTTTGCTGCAATTGGTGTGGTTGCAGTTGCAACTTCATCGTGCGAGAAAGTCGCGCAATATTATTATTGAGCGATAAAGTCGCCTGTGTGCCATTGCACCAAACATGTAAACATACAGACTTTTTCTACTGTTCAGCAATAAATTGTGTGAACACACAATTAAAGGCTGTGGAAAGACGTTTCATCTGTAAGTACGATGCTTTTATTATATCGTGAATTACTTACGGTGGTCCAATACACTGCTGTCAAGATATATATCGCATGTTTTCTGTGCGTATCGTCTCCTCGTCTCGAGCATCATTATGGCTGGCAGCTAGCGACACGTCAGGCTACAGCCCATAGTAGACAAGCTCGCTCAAATGAAAAGTGGCTGCCAGTCAATTCGTCACACAACCAACTCGTCACATTGCATAAGTCAACTCGTCACACGGTTAACTCGGCATACAGTCAACTCACTGCAGACATTGTAACTAAGCATTGCATCTTTATTATCACACCGACATCTACCCTACAAGCAGAGCACTAAAACAAAGTACAAGAACTCGTCTTGCAGTTATAGAATATTTATACCGCAAGCATCGCGCTGTCCCTCTGCAGACGATTACTACTAGACATAGTAATCGTAAACAGACGACAGACAGGCAGACGACAGACGGAATGGCGATAGCATAGGTCTATAGCGAACGTGAAGGCTGCCAGTCAACTCGTCACATGAGTAAGCTTATTTTGGCGTTAGCTGGAACCAACTACTCGTCCCACTAACAGTCGACTCGTCACACCCGTGTGGTCAACTCGTCACACGCTGTGTAAAATTAAAAGGTCAACTCGTCACGTCACGAGTTGACTGGCAGCCTGAAAAGTTATCTCGATGCATTTCCCACGCCGCGCAGCACGGGGATATACTTCACGTGCAGAAGGACATTATTAGCGACCCTTATTCTACATGTGTTCCTTTATTTCCCTACCTGGAGTAGCTAAAATTGTACGTCGGGTTCCCGACGTGTATACACTACCTTATAGCGACAGCACCAACTCCTTGCTTTTACGTGCAGATGTTTTGCTTAAGGTAAGATGAAGGTTGTGTTAACTATCAATTGAACATATTAACCACCATGTATGTAATACACAAAATAAATACACGAAAAAACACAATAAAACTTACAAAAATGAGAATAATACCATCCACACGCCACAGCACTCAGTAACCCCGCCAGCATGATGAATTTGACTGATTGACTGACCTATATACTTGTTTTCACATCATTCGCTAGATGGCGGCATTTCAACTGGTAAATAAGTAAGTACAGGCAATGCTCGTGATGCTTAGACGTAGACTTAGACAATACTAGACATAGACGTAAAGTTTTTGTAAGCGCAGGCCAATGCCTCTATGCCCGCATCATGTAGTATAAACTACGTTTACTAATATGAATAGTATTATCAGTACCAACTTCGGCTTCTGGTTCCTAGAATTTCACCTTTAAAATCGAATATATTAGGTTGGTCTTGCCAAAATTTATTTTTCTTACCTCGGTATCTCACCTCGGATGGCCTTCCAGGGCTATGCGTCTGGGAAGCCTAAGCCTCCCAGACGCATAGCCCTGGAAGGCCAGAACTAGTCCATAAAGTAGCCCATCCTGGTCATTCTGATTTTAGTTAATGTACTCTTAAATGCATTAATGCTGCTTGATGAAACAGTCACCCCATCCAGGGCATATATTCCAACGATTAATTTCACGATGTGAAAAGAAATATTTTCTGACATCTTTCTGACATCTTGGCTTACTCAGTTTGGCCAAGTGCCCACGTGTGCTTTTATTATTACAATCTAAATTAAACAGAGACTCGAAGACTCGAAGTGAACCGTTGTAAACCCTTTATACATCTTTATTTATTTATTTAAAATCAGTTAAAAAGTTCTATATTCAATCCGCCCTATTCCGCCTGTCCTCCAGGGTCTAGGTTCGCTAATAATATCGTGGTGGCAAACCGATCAAGCCATGAGAAAATTATTGCCTTGCCGATTGGCCTTGCTGGGCTAAGCCGGCTTTAGTCCCCAAACCTTTTGCTCTAGAACCGGGCCTGACGGAGTCCCGGCTAAACTCAGTTCCCGCCAGTTAAAGCTGCTGGAACTCAATCTGCTCAAAATGATGTCATACAAGGTGCCGGAGTTCCGCCGCGTTTCGTCTTACTTTGACCACTGGTGAAGTGGTGATATGATATAACTATTCAAAATAATTAAAGAAATGTATGATCCGATATGTGCTCCTAATTTCGATTTCATTGAATTATCAGACGACTCCAAAGGACTAGGGGGTAGGCTTAACAGATACAAACTTACTCAACACCGCCGACGTCATTACGACTTACGGAAATATAGGGGACTACTTATACCAACCGTGTTATACCCAATACCCATATGAAACAGATTTATCCGATTATGTAGTTTCTGCAGAAACGGTTAACACTTTTAAACGGCGCTTAGATAAATTCTGGTCTGATCAAGATATGTTGTAATTATGAAGCAGATCTCCATAGCATCGGAAACTTATAGGCTACTATAGTGTAATATTTTATGTATCAGCAATATTGTTATTCAGTCGTTATTTCTCGGATACAGAGGCCTTAGAGGCCTGCTTCCGTTTTCTCCATGTGATGTGATATCATTATTTAGAACGAAGTTTTTAAAGACGCAAATCATTACAAGGGTGAAAGTTGAAAATAGTTTCACTGCTGATTCTAGCGAAAGTGTCGTTCCGTCACCTGATTTTGTGCGGAGTTCGTTCATTATAGGCCTACATCATACATGTCCTGCACGGTGCACATCTGTCAGCCGCTAACTATAACAGCGTTTGCCACAAATAATATAATTTATGGCTTTGTGTCACTCCATCTCTCCGTCTGTGTTGTCTCTCCGTCACTGGCTAAAAATGCACGCATACAACACCGCATATCCTATGTACTAGACTACTATAGTGATCTAGTTTTCTGATGCGAAAGACTGATGTGGATAAATTCCAATGGGGTCATCCCAAAAGGAGTGCCAGATATGCGTGGTAGCGTGGGGTAGGAAGAATTTGCGACTTTCGACAAATTACTCGCTATATCTCGAAAACGGTCGAAGAGAGATGAATAGTTTCTATGGAAGGCATATGCCAACTCCATCCATCGAATGTACGCACGTGACATTATACCGATGACATTGGATGTCACTAACCACCCAAATCCGAATCACCCCTATTTGTACGTTTTGGAAGTGAGAAGTGAATTTGAACGCCTTTAGACGTGCGGTGGTCAAACATAACTAGTAACTGTTAGTAAAACAGAGAAGTTTAGATGTTCCTATGGACGCTTTGGTGTTTTAATAAAGACTGCAGCGAGTGACTCTGCCTTTGTTCTGAATCCCCCATGTAGCAGTACAACTATAGCACAAAACAAACGATACAAGACTAACTGTTATATGATGTAATCAGAATGATTATACGTCATGATGTTAAAAGCCGAATCAAAAATGAACTGCTGTCATGTTAAATGCAAAAATATTATTTTACTCTTTTTAGGTAATGGTAATTTCGCATAACTTCACAATTCACATAGATAAACACAATTACAATGTACTTTACTATAAGAGGCCTCATGAGTCTCTGTAGCTTCTTAACTCAGTCAAAAACTGAAAATAGGCTAACACAACTGACGCCGTACATGTTTTAAATGTGTTATTGAAGTACAAACATGCTTTTGATGTTTTTTATTACAAAATCAATGTTTTTACACTTATCATTAGCCATAAAATCTGACAGACAACAATTTTGCTGACATTTGCACAAAAGCATTTACGAAATTCTACCACAGAAATTCTTAGTTTGTAAAAAGCTAAAAGTTAAAGAAGTTTTTTAAAGAAGTTAAAAATAGCCATAACTATAGGTCTAAATGATTACCGATCTTTAAATACACTTGCATCCATTGCATTACACCCTTAGGCAACGCTTATTCATTCATTTATTTATTATTTATTTACTTAAAAATCAACGACAGAAGGACCCGAGGGCCACTGAAACTGTCGGATACACAAAAATACAGACATATACACAATACAGTAAAATATGAAAAAAAGAAGAAAAAAAAGAAAAAATGACACAAAACTCAGAAATAATACAATGCAAACACAATACAGCAATACAGTTCAAATAGAAAAATACGAAAATTAAATGGACAGCTCAAACTGTAGCAAACGTATTTTGAAATATGACACGGAAGGTGCAGTAACGAGTTCCATAAGCTTATATTAAAAATACGGTTATAAAAATAGTATTTGGTTGCATCAATAGAACAGTGATATTTTATTAGTGTCATGGAGTGACCGTGTGTCTTTGAGTTCTCAGCAACTGTTAATACAGTAGCGATTTCAGTGTAAGTTTATTCAATATTTTATAACACAGTACCAAGCCACAAATTACACGTCGATGTTCGAGTGAATGCAAACCAATTATCTCCAATCTATGGTAGTAAGTAACATTCCAGATTGTACGATTAGCGTACACATCTTGTTTAAGCTTTAATTGTTAATCGCATGATATAACTTCTAAACATGATTGTGTCTTTGCACATCTGTGTGATGTGTAAATTTTAATACAATACAATACAATACAAATTTTCGTTGTCGTGACAACGTGACGCCATGGAGGTGCGAGGTCGAGGACGAGAGGTCACAGACCAGTACGCGCCGGAGCCATCGCTGCGCAGGCAGAGCTACATTGACCGAAGGCGGCGTTGCAGGAAAGCACAGCGGGCGGTGTCCCGACTCCGGTCTTCACGGTGCCGAAGACGAAACCTGCCTCCCTATAGCAGGCAGTCGCCGCCTTAGCACAACCCGACTGACATACCCCGTACGTTGCCGTAACTGCTTCGTTACCCGGGAGGAGCGTCAGGCCGAACACCACCAACATCAACAGCTTCATCATCGCGTTCTTGTACCTGTGCAGAAAAAAATCGCGGGTTGCGTAGCGGCGGTTAGTAGTTTTCGGCCGCATCGCATGCATAGAACGTTAACTTAAGTACGCTCTTACCAGCGAAGTCACGTTCGCTATATGCTATCGCAGATCCGTCTGTCTGTCTGTCTGTCTGTCTGTCGTCTGTCTGTAACGTTGGTGCTCCCTACTCAGCCGGTTGAAATTTTTGGCAATTTTTCTTCACCATACGATAGCCCAGGGACTCTAGTTTTCTGACGCCAAAATTCATTTGTGGGGACGCCCCTTTCCCCCTGAAATTTGCGTTCAAAGTGACCCACCCCCTTTCAAACAGCGCAATTTCGACCAATATCGGCTCATAGTGCCTCAACCGTGATAGCTAGAGAAAAAAAGTTCAATTAGCACTTATAGGAAGTCGACCACGCGATTTCCAACGAGCGATAGATGAACCGTGTACGTTACCCATAAGTCTCGAAAGGGTGGCACAAAAACGCGATATCGCTGTTTGTGCCAGTAAAATTCAACTTCTCTCGAAATAAGTCTGCTACAAAGTTTCCTTGTGTGAAAGCTTCCAGCGAAAAAGTTGTAGCTACATCATTCCCCTATCCAACGGTCCATAGATCGATTGCGAGCGACGTCCCCATCTACCTGAAATTGGTGTTCAAAGTGACGCACCCCTTCAAAAAACGCCGATGTCAAAAGCTTATCAGGGGCGTATTGCGTAAAACTTGTTGACAAAGCCATAACTATGGACAATATACGATTACTATGTCTAGTAGTAAACGTGTGCAGAGGGACCGCGCGACGCCCACGGTATAAATTTTTAGCAGATTTATAAATTCAAGACTTAATGCGCAGTACTTGCTAGATATCGTTTTGATAAGAAATCGTATATGAGCTTTCGATTAGCACCAATATCGGTAACCTTGAATGACCTTGAACGGCGAAATGGCCCTTATTTTGCGTTATTTTACCGAATTTGGTAATTACCCTTATTTTGCATTATTTCACCGAATTCGTGTACGACGTTGTTCTAAAACAATTGTTAGGCTTACCTCGGTTTCAAAATCTACTTTTGGTAGTTTATGACCATTATTAATACCATCTGCGCAATTATTCAGCGATCATTCAGGCAAAACAAACTCTGATAACTCGGTTTGATGGGCGTAGGTGCATGATTGGGTGCACTGCTTAGATTACCATTGACGCTTAGTTACAGCAGAAATTACGAATTGAGTTTAATGGGCTAGGCTCTGGCCTCTACATGTACGATGTCGTAGTAAAACGTTCACGTTCGCTATCTCATCTTCCGATGAGCTCTTGTTTATTTTTAAAATTACGGTTATGCGGTATCATATAATATTGAAAATTTCAAGCGTGTGTTCAGAGCAGGCCCGTCATCAAGGGGAGGCACCGGGGTATCGTGCTCCCCAAACGGGTTTTGTGCCCTCTGTCACAGTTTCTCCAAATTATGAAAAAGGCAGTGTATACTGTGCATCCGGACGGACGCGATGTACCCCCATACAAACAGCCTTTCCGTCTGTGTACCAGCTTTTTGCTGCTGCTGCGACTTTTGGCGCCAGTAGTGCATCATGTGAAGCATCATTCTCGACACTCACGTCCTGACCCACGAGCGCAAAAAGAACCTTGTAATTCTAGCATTCCTGCGCTCGTACACGAAGAACTTTAAGATGGAAGAAGTGCTCAGATGTTTCTCTAGGCCTAAAAACAGCAGGAACTGTTTTGATTAGCTGTAGGCTACATCGATACTTCTGTGTCATATGCTGACTTCTACACACGGAAGTTTTACATGACAATGCGTGTTTTGGACTGTTTTGTGATAGGCCTATTTCATTAGTTTACGTAGGTATGCAGTATGCTGGAATTACGCGTCGAAAGAGTGAGTAATTCTGTTCTCATGATTTGCACAGTTTGTTTGTGGGACGCGTCAGAAGAGTGGAAAGAAGAAATGAAATGAAATGAGAGAATTCACGAACGGGAAGAAAAATTATAAGGTGACCCCTTAAAAAGTCATGTTGCCCCCCCCCAAGTTCTAACAACCTGGCGACGGGCCTGGTTCAGAGTGGGCCTACGCGTCATCCAGACAAATTTTGTTGCAACAGCTTGAATGGTTGCATAAAATAGCTTTTTAAAAATTTCAGCAGTTTTTACGTAGAGGCCGTCTGCCATCCTGAATATTTATACATTCAAATTTTTGACTGCCCATATTGGTTCATGGTCAATATGCGTTAGCGTATCAAATTAGGTGGCTATAGGCCAAACCGTGGGCGAGATACGGCATATTTTCGGTTTTCAAGATGGCGGTCGTCCGCCACCTTGGATTTGTTTTTACCACCCACGAGGGGCATTTGATGGTCTTTGTAACTGTGGAAAAATTTGGTTGGAATCGGTGCCGTAGTTCCCGTATTATGCAAATTCTAATGTTTTGCGCGTTAGGCCTCAAATGCCCATTTACGCCCGTTTTTGGGTGTTTTGGGGGTAAAATGAAAATAAAGGATTTTTAATCTTATCCTTCTAGGAATACAATAACCTGAGAATGATATTCTATAAATCAAACAGCGTAAAATTGGTTTTCCGGTTTCGGCTCCGGAACGCGAGCAAAATCCGGAATCACAAAAAAGGAAAACTATAAGAACCACGCGACAGTAACACTTCACCCATTAGCCGGGACGCCCCCACGTGGGGCGATCGATTTGACTGTTGGCATACGGAGTGATATCGCCCACACCTGTTCACCCATGCCAAATTTTGTGAGAATCGGTTCAGGGGTTTCGAACTTCTGATACCCCCGATTTTGCCATCCTCTATAGGAATAGCTGGTCGACCTTATACAACCTGCAGTTTATAATCACTACCGTGCTATACTGCGATTGGCATGGCACCAAGGTGATCTGGCGTCACGCGGCGCCACGAGACACACCTCGCAGCGGTCAGCCGCGATGATGCTTGTTTGTCACCATCGTCGTCGGTGTCGGCGCGCTGCTAGATGTCTTCAACAGTGACAGATCACGTGGCGCAAAAGGACCCACATTCCTTAATTAGTTCGGTCTCACATTACCGCAGTCACACATATGTCGCTTCAGTTGATGTTATGGTTTGCGTTTGCCAGACCTAAATAAAGAAACTACTTACTTACAAGTTACAGTTTATCGTTACTTTTATATTTGGATACGCATTTCCCCGTATAGTCGCGCGCGCATTGTCCACCCCTGAATTTTGATCCGAACTTTCCAGTCTCGCATTTTCAGCGTCCCCGCGCAATGGTGCAGTATCCCACCGTGCGGCATAGGCCTATTGCACTTTTGGTCGCCGAAAACGTCTTAGAAAGACTTGGCTGATGCTATTCGGAGTAAATTAACTTACTGTATATATGCACATGAGGTCTTGGATGTGTAATAGTCTACTCTGATGACGTCCTGATAACAAACTAGTGAAATAGCAGTACGTTAGCTCATCTAAGTCGCGACTGCGTCTTAGCCTATAGGCTTATTATACGTGGGCCATGAGGTTCTGCCGCTTTTGAGATGATAAAAGAAGACCACATGGCTTGGTAGGCAGGTTTGGTATTGAGCGTCACCCGTATACTAAGAGCCGCATTGACCAAATTACGTGTGTATGTATGTATGTATGTATGTGTAACTACTCCTCCCAAACCAATAAACCGATTTGCGTAAAAATTTTACCATCAAAATAGAGGACTCTTGTAAAAATATTCAAAAATCAATAGGAAAATATTCTCGGTTTATTGCTCAAATGCCGTGGTTCAGACCAAAGCTGGTCCTTTTGGGGTTAGGACGATGAGTGACGTCATTTGGAGGAAATGTGCCCCAAAAACCCCACAAAAGGGGCGTGAATGGGCATTTTCAAGCCAAACTAGCATAATATTGAAACTCACATATCTCGGCCGCGGTTCGAGCGATTTCGACGAAATTTGGCACACTGATGCAGTTCGACCTTCTTGACCGTTCCGACCGTTAAAAATTTGAAATTTTTAAAATCCAAAATGGCGTATTTGCGCTACCCCGTAATGTTAAAACAATGCAGGGAAATAGAGGACTTCATAGTTATTAGTAGGTAAGTAACAAAGCAGGTTTTGGTCTGCTGCATTCAAAGGAGATGCCATTTTGTTACCTTTATGGAAGATAGATTAGTATAATGTGGCGCTCTTTTATCAGTTGTACCGTAACACATACGAAACCAATTAAACACTGAAAATGTCACAATTGTCGGATTTCGTTCGCTTTTGGTGTATATTTGGTATGGTTTCCTTTACACGGAGGGTGCGAATAGCTGGGGGCAGGTTTTGGTGTACTGCATGCAACTCAGTTAATCGGACATGCAGCACGTTTACTTTATTAGTAATGTCGTTTTACTAACTGCTAGACTTTTAATTATCGTTATCACAAAACTCTCTACTCACCAGAGATGCAGAACATACAAGACAAACCAACCTCTCAGTTGATATGCACAAAATTTACAATGTCAGATAGGCCTTTCAGGCTACACTATATATCGGTTGTAGGCCTACTTCTTAGTGATGTGCAGTAAACCGATATTTACTTGTCTCCCGGACACCGGTAGGTGGCCGAAGTATTATCTGTTTGTCTGTTTGTATGTCCACTCGGATATCTCAAAAAATGTCAAAATTTTGCCAGGTTTTTACCGCGCAACGCTATGCTAGAGTGGTATATGCTGTGGTTGTGTGTCTGTTCGTCTGTCCGTCTGGCTCACAGGCCGGTATTGCACCCAAATGGCTAAATTAGGATCAAGCACAACACACAACGCAATAGGATAACCCAGGAACTCTAGTGTCCTGAAGTCAAAGATCATAACCTAATTCAAATGGGGCATTCCCTAATGGTGGTGCCAAAGACAGGCGGGATGGGTTAAAATCGACGATTTTCGACCAATATTTTGCTATATCTCAGGAGGGAAAATCAGAACTATTCTCTGCTTTATTGTTTACGCACATACATGTAAACAATTCTTAAATTTGCATGCAGGTGTAGGTTTAGATTTCATTTTGTGTGATTGTTTAGGTTTACCATTTTGTGTGTTTTTGTATTAGCGTAGATCATTTTATTCCTGTTGTGCTTGCTTTTGTTGTGTTGGGTTTAGTTTCTTCAGTATCAAGCTTAGATTTTCTGGGATGAACGTCTCCGGAATAACCGGTTACGTGTCGACAGGGACGTAAAACTACAACTCAATCAATCAGTCAGTCAAGTGACATAGTGCGTCGCGCGGTCCCTCTGCGATAGCTGAGCGTCTTTAGACTTGACTGTACATGTTATCTGTGGCCGTGGCTCGGTCTTCTATTGACGGCAATGCAATACGTTATGTACTTCCGGTTTGTGGATGATGTTTCACATAATGGAGCCAATGGGCCAGAATCAAAGACGACGCGTATGTTTCGTCGAGTTCTCCAAGTGGCACCACCGGGGACAAAATAGTTTTCTACGATTGCGAAATTGTTTAACAGCTGAAAATTACAACGTCCAGCAACCTTCACTTAGCTTTATTCGTGTATTGGAAATGTAGAAAAACTGACATAACTTAGTAAATATTATTGTATGGACTTGAGTTTAATCCACTTCAGCGAAGCGTGTTGCGCAAGAGGGAAGGCGTATAGACTACTATTTAGTTACTAGCATGTGATGGGCAGTATATCTCAGACTAATAGTTGATTATCGTTACCTCAACCTCAGATGCGTTGCTACACTACCGCGCCTTACCTTGTGATTTCTTGCAAACGGTCACACAACGCGGCTGAATTCGAAATTAAGTTTATCGAAGATCGCGCGGCTGCCGTGCGCGCGCGGTTATGCGTCAGACCCTGACGAAACTGAAACCGTCGGAAGAACGGGTCTCTTTGCGGAATGCCGAGCGTTGCGTTCTCGATTCCCTGTTGTGCAATCAGCAGCGATGCCACCATTGAGAAATTCCGCAACTTTCTGAATACGGCCGCCATCATCAAAGTTCGAGCACATGCGCGTTGCGCACCCTAAGTTAATATACATAAAAGTTTCTGCGTATTTTTCAGAAATAGACGATAGACGAGGTCGAGTAGACTGTCTGCGGACATCGATGCCTGGATCCGATGTGTGCTTTTTACGTTCGCTATCTTGTGGCATTGCCATGATTAGAAGGTTGATGGCACAGAGGTCTGGGAATGGAAGTCTCCCAGCGAGGTCCAGGGACAGGGAAGCCCCCGAAATTTATTACCAGTTTTTACTTGGCCCCCGGTAGCCGTGCGAATCATTGCGATTTTCATGCCTGTCTGTCTGTCCGCTCGTATATCGCAAAAACCACATGCACAATTTTCACCAAATTTTCTGTACACGTTAGCCGTGGCCCGTGGCTCGGTGCTCCTCTGACAGCAATGAACTATTATGTTGTGTAGTACTTCCGGTTTTGTGGATGACGTCGTGTTTTCATGTAATGGAGCGAATGTGCATGAATCAAAGATGAGGCGTCGTTCGCCAGATGACGGCACCATTGGCCAAGCCTGCCGTCTACGGCGTCTACAACTGCATTTCGTTGTTTTTCTGATTAAAAATATTTCGCCTAAAATGCTTACATTTTTTGTAATCAGACTAACAGGAACAGCCGCTGAATCTGCCTATGATTATTATCCCTGGTTTGCGTTGCTGCCGTTCAACGGATTGGCGGGGACGCCGAAAATGCTGGTACGGAAAATACAGGACTGAAAAATATGAGACCATTCAAACTAAGAGGTTTTGCACTAGAACTGTTGAATCAATCTAGCCGACTCAGCGCTTACATTCGTTTTATTCGGCTACGTGTAACACAGACGCTGACACTGAATTCATTATCGGTACTGAGCACTGTTAGGCTTGCTTTAGGCCTAGGCTATGTAGGTCGTATGTCTTGTGTGCTATAACGTCCCCCCGGTAGAAGTGCGAAGTATTGCGATAATCGTGTCTATATGTCTGTGTGTTTGCTTGTTTGTCTGTCCGCTTGCATATCTCAAAAACCAAATTTCATCAAATTTGGTTGTGGCTGTGGCTCGGTCATCCTCTGACGACAATGGGGGCGTTCTTTTACTGCCTCCGAGCGCTCCAGAGCGGTCCCGTCTCGTATGACAATGCAATGCGTTATCGCCGTTATGTGCTTTCAGTTTTGTGGATGACGTCATGTTTTCACATAATGGAGCTAACGAGCTAAAAACAAAGACGTTATGTATTGTCGAGTTCGCCAAGTGGCGGCAACGGGGGCGAAATCTGCTGTCTCTGACTGCTTCTTGTTATATGCGTGACTTAATAGATTTGTGTGCATAACTGATGTCTACTATAATAATTACAATATATTTCAGATACATACAACTTTTCAAGTTAATGGTAAGTCAGTCCCGCATTTCCACCTCAGCAGTTTTGGTCCCGCATTTTCTATTTCCGCATTTTTAATTGACCCGACTGGGGACGGGAACGTGCAAAGCATGTGCCATGGGCGCCACGAACGAGAGATCGAAGACACGAAGGGGACGGTATTTAATGACAAGGTATCTGCCAGATGATTAGAGGGTCTCGGAAACGTCTTCTCATCAGGGTCATGGGCGTAGCATCGGCAGTATAAGGATCGATTTGTTGCATATCTGGCTTGTCAGGAGGCTGTTGGTGGCGAAGAATGCAGACATTTTCCAGCATATTATCATCTATTAAAATGTTTGGTCCAAACTGGTTCCTCACCCACCACCCACATTTTCTTTTCAGATTTTCATGACTCCCTGACCGTGGACCAGAGTTGGGTACACATGTTCTACGTATACCCTTCACGTCGCTATACGACTGAGTACTGACTGAAGTAGCGTTTAGCGCGGGACAGCTGACGTCACACAGGTCAGTGGATAGTGGATACGCATTCATCGACAATCGTAATAATCAATAATATGTCACATAATGTTTGAATTTACTTGTGTTTTACAATGGACGCGATTTTAATCCAAAGTTTGCCAACTTTTTCTCGCTTTGCCTTGCATTATGGCCGATATGCTATGCCAGCTCCGTCTCGGTCTCGACGAATCTGCCTCGTGTCTTGTTTCTGCATGCCTCGTAAAACTGCGATTAGTTATTGTATTTACTTAAAATAGTCACTTTTTATTCCACATTGAAACAGAGGTGTTAACTGACGTCCGTCGATCCTTCATTTTTTGTGCTAATCTTGTTGTCTTTTTATTACAAACTAGAATGTTGGCAATTAACGTGTCATTTCCCAACCTGTAGATCGCCCGTCTTGTGCAGTTTTGACCGTGACAATTCGATGTATGAACAACAAGAAATACGTTCTGTGGAACATGGTATCTGCCCCATAGCTGAGTTCACAAGTCTATGACTGCATTGTGCGCATTGTAACAGAATACCATATCCTCTATTCTGTTGATGTCGTGATGTACATCTATTGCTTAAAAATATTAACTGAATAATGAAAAGTCATTAGGTTGTTTAAACCCTTGCCGAGATATCGTAATTTTTAACTTGTTAGGATGCCGGCCGCCGGTTAAAAGGGTCAAACTGCATCATCATGCCAAATTTC
>Ga0209363_1000458_pt1 | contig 15808 bp, 10 predicted proteins | sample WorMetexBAHAMAS3_FD_187385 | JGI IMG/M metagenome (GOLD analysis project Ga0209363, IMG submission 187385) | Marine gutless worms symbiont microbial communities from Max Planck institute for Marine Microbiology, Germany - Inanidrilus exumae... | ecosystem: Host-associated > Annelida > Digestive... | reverse complement strand
TTATTGTGCACTGACATTGCTGAATATTATCGCTGTCGTGATCATTAAGATACAGTGTCGTTGCCTTTAGCATACATTACCAATGTCACATGAACGACCATTCCTGAATACAATGATATCTCTACTGGTTGGTTTCGAAATTCGGCATAACATTAAGGAGTTTCCACATTAACATTCATTCAAGAAAGCTCTGAGTAACAAGTTTTTCCTATATAACAGTAACTATGTCCCTATCTTGCACCGTTTCTGAGATATAGCGAGATGTTGGTCGAAAATTGCCAATTTGAACCTACCCCACCTCTATTTGGCGCCCCCATAGGGGGTGACCCCCTCGGAATTACGCCAAGATTTTTGACATAAGAAATTACAGTCTCTGGGCTATCATATGGCATTGTTTGCGTGATCTTACTACGTTTGGCTGTTTTGGTACAGTGCCAGGATGTGATAGACGGACGGACGGACAGACAGACAGACGTATGGACAGACACACAACAATAGCATATACTGAACTAGTATAGCGTCACGCGATAAAAATGGTGCAGAAAGATGACATCTACCTATCCGTGATAGATCCTCATGACTTCTACCAGAATATAAGTCACTCCCTGCTGACGGCAAGTTTTCTGATGACTTTGCTGACAAAAACATAATTAATAGCACTATGCAAAATAACACCACTAATGAGTACAGATATGAAAGTTTACACGTAACATCAAAAAGAAGACAATATATTATATATAGCTAAAGTAGTAATAGGGCTTCTGCATATACACCCTGTACTTCAAAATTGGAGCACCAACTTCAATGATAGAAAACAGTACACATCTTACCAAGTAAGCAAGACCCAAGAGACGAGTTTTCACCACTGTCTGTCGTGAACGACACCTCGCCACCAGTTAGAGGCACGTTAGTGTGATCTTTACCCGGCTTCTGTACACAGAATTACAAAATAACAGCAGCAATAACATGCTTTCCTTCCTTAATTCTACTCACCAAGTTTGTGCCACAAGAGCCCAAAAAATGTTAACAGAAAGTTATGTATGTAACGTAGAAGATATTCTGCAGCCAACGCAGAGATGGATGCTGTTGCACTAACAATTAACTCTTATTATATAATGCGTGAAAATAACAATGGGTTTTCTTCTATTTGTTCAGGGAGAAAACCTTCGGGAATTAATGACACAGAGTTTTACCAGCCGAATATCCTTTCTGTCGTCCAACCAATAGTGCCAAAATACTGAATAAAACACAAAGCACTGACCCCAACCAGTGGCTTGGCCTCGACCTTTTTTCTCCACCACCGAACTCCTGATGGAAGGAGCACTGACCTCTTTATGTCAGCTCTCGATACATTCAAAAACAACTTAAGCAACGAGCAATGGTAACGAGACTGTTAGATTTGATTAATACTGAACATTAGTCTAGAATTTAAGACTATTTTCTCGTATTTACTTATACGATTTTCATTTCTTAGCTTCATGTAAACAGACATCCAACATGCCTAATCATAAGAGACATCGGCAATACAAAGATAACCTAAATAACGCTGACTGAAATACACATTCAGATGAAAGTGAACTTCACTTACATTTACTATCTGTCGAGCTTTCTTAACAAAATTAGATGTAAAATCACTGCTTCTACAACGTACACGATCACAAACAGTACACATAATACTGTTATTAAACACTGTAGCAAGAGACAATGGCGTGTCAGTAGCATCAACTATACCATATGCAAACCACTTGCACCTTGCTTCAGGCAGATAACCACATAAGCATTTCATAACTCAATTTTTACAAGCAAAATGCTCTTCCTAATGCTTAACCAACAGTGTCAAAGCACTGAAGATAAATATTCTATAAATAACTTAGGTAAACTTAGGTAAACTATGGTGATAACTGATAAAGAAAAACACCAAAAGAAAAACCAAACAGTACTTGTTTTTCATCGGATCGTCATCTCTTCCATATTCGTGCATCTTCTGTTCAAGCTGTTCTTTCTGTTTCCGAACTTCTGCCAGCTTATCCCTGAAAATTCACAAACACTAGAAAACAGACACTTACTTCACAAAACTATCTCATCACCAACTTGGCATGACTGTACGATATGACATTAATAACGAACATCAATAAATGAATACAATCCTGCAATGCACATTGCAAAGCAGAATATTTACAATCATGCTAGCAAAAAGCTTCTGTTTCCGTGTATCAGTCATAACATAATTCCATAAAAGCATGACCCATAATGGATTCTATATACATCTGCCAAACAACTTGACATGCTAGACAAAAGACCGGCTAGAACATCTTCACTTGTTAATTTGCCTCATAAAGCAACAACTACGTCCGTCCTCATCATACATGGACAGCAATATAATGCTGGCTGCATCGCGTGCTGCCCCCTGGTGAGTCACACTGAGTACCTGCCGATGGGACAGACGGACGAACAGAAGGATGCCAGACCATTACATTATGCTTTCTGCTAGATGCAGCCAGCACAATAAATGCATGTGATAACAGTTACGTGTAGAGCTTCTGCTGTTCAGTGCGCTGATCTTTAACACTGAGCAGCTTGGTCAACAGCTCCTGATTCTGAGACATTGCCACTTGCAGACTGCTCATCAGCACGCGGTAATCATCCTCCAGCTTTGCACTGTTCTCAGACAAAGACTACAAACAAACAGACTAACAGTATCAGCATCATCTGTTGGCGGTAAAGATGGTTACATCATATCTGACCGCTGCCAAGATGTATGACTATGCCACTAAATCAGCTCATACAACCAAAAAGAGCCATACTATTCAGTCGCCTTTAACTCTGTCTTTGACACCATTGTTCCTGCTGTTTGACTTGCTGGGTGTAGTTACAATGTAGTTATTTAACGGCCTGACAACTTCATAATTGCATAACACTGTAATGTTCACTTCAATGAGTTATTTAATGCATAATAATAATGTAATAAAATGGAATCTGGGAATATGTTGAGTTCTGAAGATAAAATTTTGATCTAATCCTGCCGGAATCTAACAGATTTTCTGACTAAAGACTCATCAAAAAATACCCAAACAAAAATTAGAAAGATAAACATTATACAACTTTCGGTGAAAGTTGCACACAACCAGTTCGATCAAACGCACTGCAAAAAGCCAGCAGCGATGGTCATCCCGAACTGCAGATACCATTGCTGCAATTGAAGATACAGTTAACTGAAGTTGTAAATTTTACAAACTTCTTTAGAGTATTCATTTCTGTTTCCACTGGTACATACAATGTAAAAACCCACCAACAAATGCGGGAGTTAAGGTGAAAAATAAAGTGGCACATTTTTATGACATATAGTGTACAATAAACAAGCAAGTCTGTTTGAGACTTAGCTTCTCAAACGGCAACATTTCAAAGTATTTTTCGTTAACATAAAAACGTTTATTAAAAATAATTTTCCACAAAATCTTAAACATGTGAACAACTATCACAGTATCACCATATTCCGTCTATATGCTCCAAATTTATACCGTATTAGGTTACAAATTCAACATGTCAGCTGTGCAACTATGTAGAAGAATACAGACCGAGCATCTGGCCATTAGCCTCGACAGCTCCATCTCCATGCAGCGTATCTCACCATCACGGTCATGAAGTTGGTTCTCCAACTGTTCTTTTCTTGACTTAAGTTCATGCAAGCGGGACTTGGCGACACGCACATCGGCTTGCAGCTCGCGCTGCTCGCTAGCAAGTCTGTCATTTTTGTTAACTAACTGCAGGTTCTGTTCTCGGATTTGGATGTACTCGTCCTTCAGCGATGCGTAATACTGCGTTTCATTTGCTTTGTCATGTTCCAGTGCAGCTCTCACCTACATGTCACACACAATGGTCAAATATGCATTACGGGAGTTTTTCCGTCGCTGGACTGTGTCTCTGGAACTCTCTGCCTGTTACATTACGTGACAGAGACATTTCACTTGTACAGTTTAAGAGACTTTTGAAGACACTTTGGTTTGTCTGGGGCTGCGCCGCATAGTGACTGTTGGTTTTTTGCGCCATGTACAAATATTCTTACTTACGTACTTACTTACTTACTTACTTACTTACTTACTTACTTCAGTTTCCACTGATAAGCGATAAATTACATCATTCTGTCTATGGTTGGCAAGGACTCAGCGAGGTCGTTTTGTGGACTGTCACTTAACCTTGGCCAGTATATGACAAAAAAATTGGCAATGCCAATATGACACAAAACAAAACCTCAAACAACACAATAAACATAAACAAAATGTGATCTGGTAGATATGGGCATCTAGCCAAAACAAACTAAATTAAATGTACACAGTTCTGTCTGTGATATTATGTTGCTTGTTCAAAGTTAAAAGACAGGCGTTAAAAATGACATAATTTATGTTTTATTACTGTATCCAAACTAAAATGCACTGAACTTTTGTTCTGAAAATATACTGACAAGAAAACCGAGGATCACAAAATGAAATCTTGAGTTTCACATTGCACATATGGATACACATCTAAATTATTATTTTTTAAATAGAAATTTCAGGCAAATAATTTTGTATATGATATCATATTACTTGTTCAAACTCAAATTTAACGAAGGCAGATGTTAACAACATTACTGCATTAAAGCTAAAATGCAGTTAACTTTCGTACTGAAAATATAGTGACAAGAAAAACCAAGAATCGCAATAAAACATCGTTTATGTAACAGAAAAACAAAATTTTAAATATCGTAATATGTGGACACGTGTAAGATATTATTCTAAGATAAATTTCGCGAAGCCAACCTGAGCGACTGTCTCCATCTCCCGACTAAGAGTTGAGTTTTGTTCTATCAGTTCCTTGACCTTTGTTTTGGCTTGTTTGCAGTCAGCCTTCAAGCGACCATGCTCAGTCAGCAGCGTCTCATGCTCACATGTCAGACGATCGTGTAACCGCTGAAGTTCGTCGTGGTCATGTTCAATAACATCCAACTGACCCTTCACGTCAACCAGCTCCGCATTATCGGCATGGCGCCTTGTCTCGTAGCGAGACAGTTCCATCTGTAACGACTCGTTCTGTGAGACGACTGAAGCGTTCTGTGACAGCAAAGCCGCATTTTCCACCTGCAGAGAAGCAACTCTTGACTGCAGCTCGTTGTACTGCAGCTGCTGTGAAGACATTTGTGACTGAATGACAAGAAACTGTGACTGACTGTGCTTCAGCTGATCTTGTAGAGACGTGTTCTCCTGTCTCAGACCGTGTTCATTTTCATGCAGCTTTCCAAGCTAGCAAATAAATGCAAGCAAAAAACGACTGATTAAACTAACGTTTTTGTACACTGCACTTCTACAGTATTAAAGTTTTGCTGAATTAAAGTTTCACTTCTTTCAATTTTAATGCACCGCTTTTAATAATGCTAGAAATATGTGACTTGCACTTGAAGCAATATATCAAATATGATATCAAAATATGATATCAAATACTCACTGTCATTAAGTATCGTTAACACAAAATACCGTATTAACACAATGCACAGGAATGATATAATTTCAAAACTTTTGAAGGGTCTTTTTCAGAATAAAACATCAGCAACAATAACAGATATCTGGTGTGATAAAATGTAGTAAGTCATTAGAGAACTAGAAACAGCTCACATGAGAAGACTAACATGGTAATATATGCAGTATAAAACTCAAGTCAAAATTTAGCAAAATGCAACATAATGCAACCAAATTAAATATTATTCATTATTAAACCTGTTTTTCAGCTTGCATCAGCTGATCTCTGAGATGTTTCATATCTTCACCGCCGGAACCAGCTCCCTGACAATATCGCTGAGTTACATACAGTGTCCTGACAACAATAAGATACATGTTACATGCACAGTAGCAACCACTTTTTACAAATAACATTCTTAATTACGTCTCAACATTATTACATTTATGCTACATTATGACAACTCATCATCATCATCATCACCATCGTTTCTGGTTTGCATCACTAAGAGGTTAAAAGTGTGTAGCATCATTTGCAGTCAGCAGCATAAACAGCAGCCATGAGCCATACTGATGGCTTCAGTGAATGAGAGCTTGTGGGACTTGACGTTATCGATGTAATCCAGGACCATCCAGATGGTCTTTACAAATAGGGCATCTCTTCAAATGGGCACAGTTAGTTAATTTAATAATATCTATGGTTTGCCCACTTCCATTGTTAAATATCCTATGTGGCATTGCTTATATAACCAGTAAAAATTTAATAAGTAATTAACTAGTAATTATTTCTGTTATGCAATCATTATTACTTCATTATAATTTTACCATATTATTTCATTGTTTTATTTCCTATATTATGAAAATTAGTACCATCACTTTATTACTGTATGACACTATGCAAGCACGGTATATGCTATCGTCATGTCTTTGTCCATCCGTCTGTCTGTCTAAACCAGCACTGTACCAAAAAGGCTAAATGCAGGATCATGCAAACAATGCCATACGATAGCCTAGGGACTCTTAGTTTTCTGAAGCCAAAAACCTTGACGAAATTCCGATGGGGTCACCCCATACAGGGTCGCCAACATCTCGCTATATCTTGAAACGGTGCAAGATAGGGACATAGTTATTATAGAACACTAATAGGAACTCGTGTGTTCTGTATATCGATTATCGAATGACGCTATTTCCAGCGATCTCGAGTGACCCCTAATTACCCAAAACCACCCCATTTTCACTATTTTGTATTGCCTTTCGTATCTTAGTAGTGGGCATAGACAGAGACTACTAATTTGGTAGATAGGATAATCGTAGCAAGTGCTAGCCGACAGATGGCAAACTATCCCTGAAAGAGGCGTGGTCAGGTCATGTGGACCATCTAAATTTTGGTCGGCACCAACCATATCTCCGGAACGGCTAAAACTAGAGTGGTCAAATTTTGCCTGCATGTAGGCTATGTCAAGTCCCAGCATAAAGATGACAAATCACCCTTAAAAGGGACGTGGCCATGGTCACGTGATCCACTTTAAATTTTGACACCTCCAGAGATATCTCTGGAATGGCTGAAGCTAGAATTGTCAAATTTTGCATGCATGTAGACTGTATCAAATCCTAGCCCAGGGTGACAAACTACCCAAAATAAGGGCATGGTCAAAGTCATGTGACCCGTTTTTAACTTTTGCCCTAATCATATCATTGTAATACGTGAAGCCAGGCTCTTCAACAAATTTCGTGTACTGATTGATACATAGGAGTAAGAATGCATGCATGCTATATTACTCCCCAAAAGATGTGTTGAGAGTCACGTGACCTCTTTAAATTTCAGGAAATATGTCAAAATATCTCGAAAACGGTGCAAGACAGAAACCTAGCTGCAATAGAAGACTAATAGAAAATCATATATGGCCTATCGAGTGACACCATCGCCAATGCCCTTGAATGACCTTGAAGGTCAGTTTTGCTGTTTGAACCTTTCTAACTCCAATACCTCATGAAACATAGCACGAATTTATAACACAGTACGTTGTGGCAGTCCCTCTGTGGTAGCTGAGCTTCTTGTTTCATTATTAACTTTAGTTACACAATTTTAAAACTGAAAAAACTCTTTGGATAAATAATGCTTTGTTTACTGTGTATATGCCCTATTCATGTGATACACCTAAACAGGGATAAATGCAGTCCTTGAACTGTCAAAATGAGAAGAGATTGATCAGTAATCCACTGCAATTCAACACTAGAACAACTGATGGCCATTTAATGTCTAAAAGCTTTGCAAGTAACAAAGACTGGTAAGGTAATTTTGCTACCACTGCATTCACTCAAATCACAACATACTTCAAGCATAAAGCAGAAACGTTTACTTGTCTCTCGGTGATGTACTCTGACTTCTAAAGCACTCCAACTCTCCACTGAGCTGCTTGTTCTCATTCTCACTGTCTTCAAGTCTGTACAAGCATCACATACGTCAACCTGCCTTCAGCAACAATGCTATTTGGACTTTAGTAACGCATATCACAGACAGAAGACTTACAGGTGGGCACAACTGAGCCCTTGAATAGGGAGTGCACAGCATTTTTCATCAATGACTGAGCACAAAGTACACATATATGTACAGTGCCAAAAATCGTAACAATAAATCTGAGCTGCTCACACAGGATGATGGCAAAAGCAGATGGAAATTTTTAGTTGACGTTTAAATGTTGATACTTTATCTATACAGCGAATGTGTACAGGTAATAAGTTCCAGGTAGATAATAATGTGGAAACAGAAAAGGCCCCCAAGGAAAAGTTACTAGTGATGCAAGATGATTCAGCCAGACAATTTGTGTTAGGACAACGTAAGGACTTGAATGGAAGATAGTAAGCAATTAAGAGAGATATGCAAGTTGCACATTACAAAGTTTTGTCCAGGCAAGCAGACAGAGTTTGTAGGTAATGTGATGACAGTCAGACAACCTATGTAAATCATAAGAAGTGTACATAAACGTAGCCTGAAGCCCCGTCCACACCAGCAACAATGTCGAATCAACGTTTTACTTTGTCGAAGCAACATTCAACTTTGTTGCCAAAAACAGCAACAATGTCCAACGAGTTTATTGTAAAATATCGTCCTTTCAATAAAATCCAATGTTGCTTTGACACTGTTACCGTTTTTGGCAACAATATCGAACGAGTTTTTCATGAAATTTTGTCCTTTCGACAAAGTCTAAACAAACTGAACATGTTCAATTTGTTTCGACTATGTCGAAAGGACAAAATTTCGTTCGACATTGTTGACATAAACGGCAACATTGTTGCCAAAAACAGCAACAATGTCGAAGCAACGTTCGACTTTGTCGAAGCAACATTCGCATTTTTTTAAAGAATCGTTAGACTTGAAGCATTCGACAATGTTGCTTTGACGCTGTTGCTGGTGTGGATAGGGCTTTAATCACAACATGAAGATCATGTGTGAAAAACAATATATGAACAGCACTCATTATTATCTAGGGCTGCTGCATATCAAATAAAAAAGCTTTAATTGTGATAACTCGCTCAATTAAAATTACTAATCAAAATTAATCACGCTTTCTTATGTTTTTATGAAGCCCTTGTGTTTATGTCTTTTACCTTTCTCCCGAGTTACGGACGACAGCAATAATAAAACATAGCCCAGTAGTGACGCTGACTAAACTTAACTACCGTAACTAAATCTAGCACCTCTCAGAATTTAGAAACGTAAACTACGTCTAAGAACTTAAGTCATATCCAGGCATAACTCTTATTAGTTTCTCGACCAGTTGTTCAGAAACACCAGTTTATTAATACTTCCCAACGACAGTGAGACTCGTTTCTTGCTGACGACAGCGAAAACAGTCGGTCACATAGCATATAGTTGTGGCAGGTATGGTAAGATATTTGTGAGCCAGTGTAACAATGGTTGCACCAGCATGCACCTTCTCTCACTAGAGGACAAGCAGTTCATCAATCGCAAATTCATCTTGAAATGGCAAACACAAACAGTCAGACATGCTTGTGATTTTTGTTCTGATGTGTCTTGTCGTCTTCTGACTCTGAGAACTCATACTGCTGTGTGAAAACCACTGTAAATGTAAATTACTAAATAAAATCACTGTGCCCCAGTTTCCTGCGATTAGTTTATAAAATCGTGATTAAACAACAAATTATGATTAATGTATTATGCATTAATTGTAGTGTTAACTACAATTAGCTGCAGCTCTACGATTATCACATAGCAATACGTTATTGTTATACAATGACGACAAAACAAGAACTGGATACTGATCATTAAGCACAATATTACAGAAGAAAATTTCACATCTGCAACCAGCCAGTAGTGTCTAAAGAACATGATTCCTTTATTTAAACAGAGTTCTGAAATACCAGACCTTATCGTATAAACAACCAACACAAACCTCTGTTGAAGCAGCATGACTTGATCCTGCAGTCCATTGACTCGCTTCTGGAAAGTGTCTTGCATCCTAATCTCCAGTTCTTTATATTCTCTGATCCATACGACATCACAATGTAAAAACATCATGCCTACTGCCGCTACTGCTAATAATAGCACTACTAACTATTAACTACTGTACTATTAACTTTGATTTCTACGGACCGCATTAGCCGAGAAGGTAAAGCAACTGGTAGAATCTGTCTGTCCGTCTCTCCGTCCATTTCTTTCCACTCAATCTTTTGATCCGACTGACCTTTGAACTTGAGTTTTTGTTTGTGTGTGTGGGGGTCACGACCATAGCTCGCCTGGGACTGAAAGTGAAAGTCATAGGTCAAGGTCAAAGTCAATGTCCAGCATGTCCAGTATGGGCATGGTAACGCAGTAACACAGTCAATCTGACCCCGATCCTCGATTGAGGACAGTTTTTCTAGTGTTTTCTGTCATTATTCCAGGTTAGACCAAATCTTTAGAATTTGTTGAGCACATTTTACAGGTCGGAGGCCATTCCTATGATTCAAAGAGCATTATAGCACTAAAAAAAGAAACTCACACACCTATCAAAAACAACATGATTATTTCACACAATCCATAATTTTACAATGTAAAAAACTCACCAAAAGCACCGATGCAATAACAGAAAACTTGTTAACGATAAAGGAAGTCACACAAGTATATCACTGTTCAATACATGTACAACTTTTTCACAGAGAAAGACAGTACCATAAAACAACTGCATGCTTACTCATCATTCCGTGCCACTCCAGCTGCGGAGGACTTCACCATCTTAACCTCCATCTCTCTGTTTATTCGCTCCACTTCATCGGTCAACTGCTGTGTCCGGATCTTTTCGTTTACTAGATCCTGTACAAAAAACCAGTGCTTTATACCGCTGTTATCGCTACTGTTAGCATCTGTTTACTTGACCCTCCTCCTAGTCTGTGAGGTGGGCGTCTGTGGTATCTTTTCATAATCTAATACAGTAAATCCACATAAACAATCTGTATTATTGCCAGCACATACATAACTTGTCTAACAAATGATGACAGACTAATCAAAATTCGCCCTAATGAAATGTAACACTACTGGCCTGCCGTGCTGCCCCCTGCTGAGTTACGTTGTGCCACCGTGGAGTGCTACCGACGTCGACAGACGACAGATAACAATAGATGCCAGCGAACAAAACAATATTGCCCCCCCCCCCTACACTATGTGTAGGTGTGCCAGTAATAATATTTCACAATGTACAATAAATGCATGTTCATGCAACAATAAATAACAAGCGGTCAAAGAATTTTAACGAGGACGCATCGTGGGGGGCGGATTTCTCAGGGTAAAAAGTTAATATGACACCAGCCACTCAGGAACGATGCAGTCAGCGGCAGCAGTCGTGCTGCTGCCGTCACTGATTTTTTGCTGCACACACCACAGCAGTTACTTGCAATGCTTTTCAATGGGCCCGGCAACCCCCACAAATTGCTCCTGTCCCTTGGAAGATCTGGACTCCATCTAATACATGGTTCTTTAAGGCAACCTGAGTCACCCACCCAAACGGCATCTCGATCTGTACATCCGGTTTTGCAAAAACGGATGAATTGATCAAGATGTCAAGATGGCATGAGACCCATGGTGCATTCTACCATGCCAATTCACAATAATTTCTTGATCACTTCCAAAATCCAACTAATTTTTCTCTGTCCTATAATCTACCTAGTCATCAAATTTCATAAAACTCCACAAGTCTTTGAGTCGTCCTGTCACTAATCAAACATATGGTAAAATGGCAGTAAAAACAGTACATCTGCCAAAGGTGACATATTCTAAACAACTTATCACCAGTCTAAACTGCAATGAATTTTAGTGAGTCAGTTCATATAAATCTACACATTTCCAGGAATACCTATTATGTGTCGCGTAATACATTACATACTTTCATTCGCTCAGTCTTACAAACCTGCCTAAGAGCTGCCAGTGTTTTCTTGTCAACATTCATCTTCTGAAGTAAATCACAATTTTCCTTTTCCAAGTCATGGATATGAACTTCACACTCTTTCATATATTCAATTGTTGTAGACATAGCTGAACAGTCACATCCACATTCACATTAATTCTTCAAATTTGTTTATACTTTAGAAGCTCCCACGCTTTCAATGTAACTCCATGCTAATCCAATCACATTATTTCCACATGATATAGTCGACACACAAATTAAATAAACACAAGCGATGATTACAAATATAATGAAACTCAAATGCCAACTACTGTAAAAAAGGCACTACCTTTATTCATGTGTTCTAATTCAAACATCTTCAATGAAAGTTCATCTATTTCTGCTTCCTTTGCAGCAACAGTCTGTTTTATCTTTTTATTCTCTTTGTCCAAAACACACCTGTCTTTCAGCAGTTGTTTATTCTGCTCCTGCAATTCATCAAGCTGTACACGGATGGCTTCTGACTTCCTCTCCATCTGTTTTTGCTCTGCCAAAGCTCTTTCAAGGTTCTTACTGCATTGTTTCAGCTCTTCATTCTCATACTGAAGTGTTTCTAGTTTATTAGTGAGATACTTAATACTCTCATTTAACTCTGAATTTTGCACCTCCCTGCCGGACAATTCTGTTTCCAGCTGCTGCAAGATTGATATTTTTGCCGCAGAATCCTCTGTCAACTTACGTGCAAGGCTCTTCAGTTCCTCCTTTTCGTGTTCCAAGTCGGCAACTCGTTCAGCACTTGCCTTTAGCGAGTCTATATTTCGTTTCAGATGCTGAATCTCAACAGCCAGTTTTATGTTTTCAGTTTCCACATCTTCCTTCTTGGATACCGACTGCTGAAGAAGTTCAACGGACTTGGTCAGCCGAGTGTTCTCTATTTGCACCGACGTCAGCTCCTGCTCAGCTAGCTCCAACTTCTCGCAAGACATTTGCAGCGTTTTGACAGTTTTCTTCAAGCTGTCAATTTCACGCTCCTGACTCTCGCTTTTTTCCTCTGCACACCTAAGCTCTTTTACAGTTGTCGTTAGTCTTTCGCAGCTTTTCTCGAGCTGTTTATTTTCGCACTCTAGACGAGATACCTGAGTTGAACTTAACAGTATCTTCTCACTGAGCTTAGTGTTCTCTCGTTCCAGATCCAGAATCTGATCGTCGTTTGTCTGTTCACTTCTTTCACGAACCGTCACAACGGTCTGAGTCAGCTGTTCAATTTCCCTTTCCAGTTCTCTCACTTGACGATCGCCGTTTTCACGCAAAGTGTCGACGGTTTCTTCGAGGCTGTTTTTCGTCCGACTTAAGTCACGCACACCAGCTTCTAACTCCGTCATCTTCTTCTCCTTTTCAGCAACATCGGTGAGCAGCTTCTCAACTTTCTGGGACAGACGACTGTTTTCCTTTTCTAGTTCAAGCATCTTTGATGTGTTTTCGAGAACTGCACTTTCGCTGGTCTCCTCCAACTTGCATCGAAGCCTCTGATTCTCTAGCTCCAGTCGCAGCATTTGTGAATTTGTGGACTGAGTCAGCTGATCCATCAACGATATTGCAGGACCTACATACATACAACTTGCACTAGTAAATATGGTCGTTACATACACGACAACAAACTGTTACGGCAAATGCAGAGAGTAAAGTGAAAGACATTCAACTAGAGGAAGCCGGGACTCACACACAAGAGTGCAAAAACCCATGCCGGAAAAACCCAGCATAGCTTACGTATGCAGCTAGTGGCAAGCAAACGCTGGGAAATGATTCAGGGAAAACTCAGTGTTGCTGGCATGGCTTGTGTGGCGGGAAAAAACAGCACGGAAAACCCAGTGTGGCTTATGTACACAGCCAGAGTCAATATTTCATTCTGTCTGAAGACCCACAAAGACGTTGTGACATTGACCTCTTAACCCCAAAATAAACGGGTTTCCAGGACTTATCGCCAAGTTTGGTGATCCTAGCTGCATTGTTTTTGAGACATCGCCTGGAACACAGACAGACGAACAGTAATAAAAACCCTACCCCTGTGACTGTCATCAGCATGGTGATTACTAAAATCAACAAACTTTACAGCCACAAGTCTGAAAATCATTGCATCAGCGCTAAGCGTACCTTCACATGATTCCGCTACTTCCTGAATGAGTACATCGGCAGAAGTACTGTCTCCAGTGACAAGTTTGTTGTCAAACTCAAGACGAACATTTTCTCGCATCAAATGTGCAATCTGTTGACGATCTTTCTCTCTTTCCTAAACATACAGCAACAACATCACATTAAATGTGCATCTAATGGCATCAGCTGCACAAACCAGCAGTGAATACCCAATACTGCATCACAGCGACTTACATTACTTACGACAATCAACGTCAAGTGAACCATATTCAGCTAACTGGCAAAAACTAATTCAAATTATTTCATTGTAACTTTGAAAATTATCAACAAAACAAAATGCACTCAGCGACTGCTGGCAATTGCCACACATAGCATAGCAAAGTGTACAGGGTCCAAGTGACCAGCAGTCAAAATAAAAACATTAAACAGTACTTAAATATGACACCCACTTCCAGATTCGTAATAGATAACTAACGCCATGAGCCACAAATTTTCCATGAGCAACACCATCTCTGGCGGGTCTACCCTTTTGTGAGTGGATTCAGACCCTCATCTGATACGAAGTAGCTATGGCAATCCTCGCACCACAAAACAACTGGATTCACTGAGGCGTTTAGCACAATACACCAACATTACACACACAAACAAACATCCTATAGGATAAGTTGAATATGGCTACCTTGGTCGGCTAATAAAAGATAAATTAAATACAGTCTGTATCTGGAGTTTACTTCAGCTTACAACTGATTACCAAAGGTCTACCAAAAATGAACTCTGCAGAATGTTGCAAGTTGGACTTATCACAAGCTTGGAACCTTTCCATTCCTTCCTTCCATCAAAATAACTGATGACATTATGTATATATGTCAGAAATGGTGCCATTTTACCTCAGCTGCCGATGCGAGCTGCTGTTTATACTTCTGCAGGTCACTTTCAAGGTCGACAACGGTTTCAATGCGTTTGTGACAGACTGCAAGCTGATCAGTAAGTAACTGATTGGCGTCGAGTAGTGACGAGCTGTCTGCACGCAACTCATCCACTCGCACTTTATAGAACTCCAGCTCCAGCAGCTTCTCCTTCAGTCGTGTTACTTCCTTCTCGTACTTCTCTACCTGACTCGCCTGCGTCCAGTACATCATCAGCATCATCAGCAGCAGCTGGGCCACAGTGACAGGTGTAACACCAATACTGCATGTCAACAGCTTGTCCTTGGCGAGTCAGCAACGTTTAACGTCACACTTGACACTCATTAGCCTGGCCATGTTAGGTCATTTCTAAATACGTTTTTTTACAATAGTACTAACAATCAAATTAATTAAACATGGATCACGTGACCACCCACTCTCCTTTTTGGTTTATTTTGTCATCCACTGATACTAGCCAGTGGTCCAACGGTCAGTCCGTGTACTAAATCTAAAATTCATTCCCGGTATTGGTATTTGGCAGTTAAGAAGAGGTGCAGTGTCCCTTCCTCCTTGAGTCGGTCAGTGCATCAAGAAACGAAAAAGTCCAGTAGGTAATTTCCTGGACAGTGTCAGTGTGTTGAATTCCCTTCACAGCTTCGACACTATTGGCTGGGGCACCTGCTCCAATTATCCGCCCAAAGGCTCCCTTTCCAGAGAACTGTCACAAACAGATAACTTGGGAAAAATGCCAAAAAAAAAACAAAAATTTCAAATAGTATCAACAGATACACACACTGTAGAACTATAATAAGGTCATTAAATTCAAAAGGGGTCACGTGACCTCATCACGCTTCCTGTAGGGGATGTATCACCAGTCAGCTAGTAT
>Ga0209363_1000457_pt1 | contig 15809 bp, 10 predicted proteins | sample WorMetexBAHAMAS3_FD_187385 | JGI IMG/M metagenome (GOLD analysis project Ga0209363, IMG submission 187385) | Marine gutless worms symbiont microbial communities from Max Planck institute for Marine Microbiology, Germany - Inanidrilus exumae... | ecosystem: Host-associated > Annelida > Digestive... | reverse complement strand
CACTCAAGGTCAGCAGTAATGACATGGTTCAACAGATTAGTGATGTTGGACATGAGCTGTTCCGAGCAAGTGATTGCACTGAATGAAAGATCACACACAGTGTTATTAGTGTTCCTGTGGGAACTACGTTTTGATCTTATGTCATTTGTGAGATACAGCAAGGTGTTGTTTAAAAACTGCCAAAAAAGCTTACATTACACCAGCCAGCCAGCACTGTGGCATACCTGGTTTTCTCAGTTTCACAAAAAAGGAACATTCTTCCTCCTGCGACCTTGAACTTTGCCATATGACCTTGACTTCTGAGCAAGACCTAGACGGAGCCAAGGCAAACCATCATGCCAAATATCCACCTCGAAGGTCGTTTAGTTTTATGTTATCGCCCAGACATACACAAGACCGACTGACTACTCTATGTGACAACAAAGTCAACAGTAAAAAGCATTTACACACCAACTAACCAGGCACAAGACGCAACTTACCCCATCTACTGTTGGAGCAGGTCTGACAACACATCATCCACATGACAATCAAACGGTATTATCTCCGGTAATTAGTAATCACAACAACACCATTTGCACCAATACAATATATAAAATTTACAAAAAAATTATAACAATCTTGTCCAAGCATCCTCCTTAAATTTCTTACATCTTTACTGACACGAAACAATAGGTCCAAGGAACACCTAAAACATGCAGAGAACATTGAAACACAGAAGATGCAGGAATGTTACACAGAACCACTGCCATCGTAACGAGACAGTATTTTCAATCTAGATTTTCACACTAAGAACAACAAACCAACTGCTCAGAAAATGCATCATTTCTCACTTGTCCTGATCAAATTGTCTGCAAATCAACATTCAGTACCATAGAGCTGTGACGTCATTAAGTGCAGAGTAAAGTCTTAGAAAATTCTATGACAATAAACACGGGATTGTAAGCCTGCAGATGAAAAAATAGTGGGTGTAGAATTAAATACGACACATTCCGTCATTGAAAACGGTGTAGGTAACCGAAAACTCCAGCATTTTCTCCCTAATGTGAATACGCCAGCTGCTATTAGCAACGGCAAGCAGGAAATAAAACTTTGCTGCAAGAAAATCTTCCAGTTCTTACCTGGGGATGCCAGCTAACACCTGTTTACCTGTATTATGGCCCTCGTGTTGAGTGTGTGAGTTTGCTAGTTAAATTAAGAACATAAAAATGATAAATAATGATAAAACTGCAAACATTTGATTGTAGCAGACTGCACTAGCCTGCAGTATAAATGCAGTAGAAATTACCTAACAACATACAAATTAAACATAAAAATGTAAGAGATACGCATGAACAAAATGTCAAAACACAGTAATATGTTCAGACCCTACACGGCATCACAATTTTTGGTGTTGGCTGCTATATCCGCTTAACCTGCCCACGTAGGCGAGTAGTCAAAGCACTTGGGTGCCACGTGCAGTAGAGCGTGACATGCTCACGAGCAAACCTCAGCCCGGATGTGTCCGCCTACCAAAGAATTATTTCGACTAATTCCTACGCACATGCTGAACAGGGAGATAATTCCATGCAGGAAAAAGAAGGTTCGATGGTGTCCTCTACGGACTGTTGCTGACACCTTGATTAGCAGCATCAAGGTTTTGGCCATGCTGGCACGGCTGAAGCAAATAGACTTAGCTGGTTGGTTGGTTAGAGTTTAACAACGCTTTCAACACCTACCAATTCCCCTCCTCTCCCTGGGCCAGTGCAATGGACCGTTAAACGGTCTTAGCACTAAGGTCCAGAAGTAGGCTGGACCTCTGCCCGCAATAAAGAAAGAAAGCTATATCTGCTTTTCTAAAAATGCTACATTTTGGAAACATGGGTCAAAGTACAAAAAAGAAGTGCAAAAACAACTGATTTCTAAAACTGTAAGTAACATACTACTCAGCTTAGCCAGATGCTGCGATTTCTCGCATTTTGAGTGCCACTATTAAAACAAGTTTTTTTCCTGCTATAATATTAAACAGTTCAAACACTGTATTTCATACACTACATAAGCCATGCTCATAGCGGCTATTATAAACAAATAATACTCGTCATTGTAGTATGTATCAACTTAACTGGTTTCTGTAGTGATATAGCAGCAGGACTGAAGAACAACAAAAACCTATGCATCTGTCATTTGCTTTAACTTGCACAAAATGTATCAGCATAATACTGGAGTCAACTGACTGCAGGATAAACAAAAGTAACTTTCAGACATCACACTATTAACTGATACAGTATTCTGAGTAATTAATAAACTCAAATCAGTTTAAGTCACATTAGCACCTCCTCAAACAGTATTTTATGTAGTGGTTCTACATACATGTACAATGCATGTATATTGAAAAGCATATTTACTCGAGAAAGCAAAACAGTAAATGGTCTTTGGCTTAATCAATTCAAAGAACAGAAATAATTGGTGTTGTGTTATCATATTCCAATGGGAACATCATCCCAATACTCCCAGTAAAAATCCACAATTACACTGGCAGAAAAACTGCTATGTGCAGTTTCAGTATTTTCATCCAACTTAACATCTGTGTTAATGATACTGGTGACTACAATGCCCATCAATGAGATATTACACCAGCTATGCATGTTATTTACACACTAAAATTGTCGACTACATTTGCACGTATGCATATGTACATTTTATACAATACAGCAATAAAAAATGTTGTAGTTGTAACAGACAGAGCAGTTAGACTGTCAGTTGGCCATTAATGGCACTAATTACAATAATCATAATTAATTTTATGTAATTAAAAAACAGAAATATTGCACCAACTACACATAGCAGAATGCAGACACTCTATCTCTGCATCAACAAGCAGTGACAAGCAAAGCAAACATTAAATTTGCAGCATTTGAGGAAATACCGACATAGAGCCGGATACAAAAGATAGACACAGGTGTAGACTGTTAGTTAGTTAGTTAGAGTTTAACGTCACCTTTCAGCACAAATATGGCTATATCAGAGACAAAAAGTCAGGAGTGGAGAGCTATCCCTACCCAGTGAAGGAAGGCCAGCGATATATTAACCTCAACCCTGGCCACCTTTTTGTTCAGCAGCCACCCAAAACGGAAAGGGATCGAGAGGCTCATTTAAATTATTACGCCAGTACCTACAACAGGGGAAGACAACTATCACACCGCAAGACTAAACTAAACCAAATACAACGAAAACCGGAGTGGGACTATTCTGGTAGAAAGGGATCGGATGGATAATAGAAGAAAATAAGTGAATGAAAAAAAGAAAAAGGAATAAAGAGCAAAAGATAAGGAAGTGAATGGACAAGGGAGGAGCAAAGGTGGAAAGGGGGTACCCCGGCCCCATGTGGGGTAGGTGTAGACTGTATTTAGCATCATGTTCATTATCATCATTGTAGAACTACTACTGCTAACTCTGGCACCAACTGGCACTTGTATATACAAAAATATGAACAGACAATGGAATATATGGCCAAAGAATTCGCAGCAGTCACCACTGTCGGGTTAGAATATTCATCAGTGCTTAACTGCCTATTAGCACTACCGATGATGATTCTTAATGCAATTCTCATCAGTAAATTTAAAGACAAAATAATTCTTCAACTTCATCAGACAACAAAATCCAGTCTAAAATATGCCAATTACTGCCAGTCAGTGTGTAATTTCTGTATTATTACTGGTGCAGCAACGTAATGATTAAATATCCACCAGCTTGTGTTAACTAATACTGAACATACAGAAAAATAATACGTGATAGTAATGCTCACGGCAGCAAGCAGGCACAGAGGTTTACCCCATGATTGAATCAGAGACCATGCACAGGGACCAAAATTACAACCACCCCCATCTGTCGCCACTTGTTCTGGCAAAAACTGGTTTCCTCCCAGTTCTACCTCAATTTGTACAGCAGCTAATTAACAGAATATGCACTTAGGTCATCCACAACAAAAAGTATGTAAACAAACCAGCAAATCTAGAGTTAACCGATAATAAAGTAAAGTCCTAAATTGCACCACATTTTTTGCTATTGAAAAAGCTGCTAGTAGACTATAGTGGTTTTTTTGTTGCATGAGATGCACCACAGAAATCAAGAAGTGATACATTTCTGCAGTATTCCAACAAAATTTTCCCTTCCTCATGGGGACCCGCAACAGTTGTTTCCATCCCCATGGAAACCCCCATCCCCATGCAGGACTCCAGACTGAACAAACTCAGTGACAATGAAAAGCAACATCGATCACATAACAGTAAATGTCTAGTGAGACGACAACAGACTGTCATGACTAGCAACATATTGCTTACAGCAGCAATGAACGACTGATGGACATGCAAACGATGAAGCAAAGGTATTAGGACTGATCAGGATTATAAAGTTTTAATGGATTAATCAAACCATTTTAGATAATAATGAGCTGACCAAAATTGACTGAAGCCAGTAATTCAAAAATTGCCAGTACAGGTGAGTGTACCGTGAGGGGTCATGTCAGTTATACTGTTTGTAGAACAAAGACTGGCAAATCATATTTATTCTGTAGTCTACATGCAGTCAGACTGAAAAAAGATCAATCAACAAGTTCCATTAAGTTAATAAAACACAAAATTTTGTACACGACTCAGTAACAAGTTATCAGAATAAAAAAAGTAAGTAATAACACAATAACAGTAAGTAATAATACGTACACATTTTAACCAGACAATTTTTTTTAAATAAATACAATTTTAAATGATAAATTGATCGACTGATTGAGTTAAAATTGTATGTTCCACTCGACACAGAATAGGACATTTCGGAGACATTCTTCCCAGTCAATCTCTTGGCTTGGTACTGAACGACAAACTGATTGTTTTAAAAAGAACCACAGCCTAGAAATTATGCTGCACATCATCAGAACAACATAGCAGCCGCGGTGACAACATGAAAGTCACCGGCTGCACCTGTTAACGACAGAGACAAAGACACAACACTGGCTACATCAATCACACTGGCCTGGCAAGGCGCAGTGGTCAACTGACGCAGAAATGTTGAGACGCTGATTCTAATGATAGGCAACAGTCAAATTACACAGACTGGCATCACGGACTGGTGAGGTGACGACATCTGTCTCAAGGTGTCGTCAGTGGTTAACGGACACATACGTGACGTGCTGTTAGTGCTCCAAGAGTTGAACTTGGCGTCACATCTCCGCTCGTATCAGCTGACCGTAACACTCCATTCTTCTTCCTCTTCGGGCCTAACATTCACACACAATTCACTGATTAACTAGTTAATTACTTAATTAATCAAATCAACGCACCAAATAAGACTCAGCAAAAGACTCATCGAACTCTCACCTCAGAGTGATTGCTGCTGATACATATCTAAAAGTGTATAGTAAATTATTAAGGTTTTATGTCCCACCCAACACAAAATAGGTCATTTCAAAGACGTTCTTCCCATCCAGTCTCTTGGCTAAAAATACTGAAAAACTAAAACAAACACAACAAAGCAAACATGCACCCGTAACAAAATATGCCATGACATAAAATGAACCAAAAAACTACAGTCAGGTCTGGTCGTCTCCTACAACCTCCAGCCTGGAAACAGAGAAGGCCTATTCTGATTATGTCGCTTCATAAATTTGTCACTTACATAGACATTTACCCAGTTCCTTATAGCCCCGGAACCCACATGGGGTGAAAGTGTATAGTGGTGGAGACAGCCAGCATAAAAGGAACAGAGTTCATTCCCTCAGCTAGTGGCTCGGAAAAGGACGAGGACTGTAGGTGTCATGTGTAAAAGCTGCACTGCACTCCCAAAGAAGTTTTACTCTATAGATGGGTACATGCAGACAGCCCCACAGAGAAGTAAACAATATCTGAAGGCAATAATAACAAACTGTCACTCACATAATAAGACCACTCTGGTGAACAGAATATTATAAACTGTTATAACAAATGGAGATTCTCTTTGGAAAAGGCAGAGGAGTACAACCCGATGGCAACCAGTTCACATAGAAAAAGGCATTAAACAGAAGTAACAGGAGTAGTTTCAGTAATATACCAGAAACAGATGTTCACGTTTGCTAAACGTTGTTAGTTAACTGGCTAAGAAAATGTATTTGACAAGCTTCATCGATACACCATCGTAAAGGTCCTTACAACAGTTTTTAAAAATATTAAATTATTTTATTCATTTGTGTCGTTACATTTGTGATATACTTGCAGTTGTTTCTGTATCTTGCCTTTCTGCCTTTCACATACGTAACGTCAGGCCAAAATCAGCAGGAAACTATGCAACGGCACAAAAATTAAAATTACCTAAAACTATTTATTGGTTCAACGCTCTGACACTGTTGGCCGGCTGACAGTCTGCACTGTAAAAATCCACACCACTCATTCCCATGGATTCTCTTCCATAAAAGTGGAAGAAAATTGACGGGAACTGTTTAACCCAAATTCAGCCAGAAAATGGCCTATAAACTGGTGGCATAATTAAATCATTATTCACTCATAGTTAACAGCAGAAGACAATGAAAACGACAGAGCTCACTTGTTTTGACGTAGATAAACCACAGACTGCTCATCAGTATTACACCGATAGCAAATGCAGCGAATGCAATGACGATGACTACGGCAAAACTGACGCCTTCAACCACCACCGTATCTCCATCACAAGCAGGTTCATCTACCTCCTCATCATTTAGCGACACCGCAGCAGCAGCAGCAGCAGCAGGCTTGTTGTCAGGCAAAGGCAGCAGCGGCCCAACACTCAACGTTGTCGTTGACCCTGACGCCGTGGATGTGAGGCAGAAATGATCACGGCTCAAACACTACACAGACATTCAGCCTTTGACAATTTGTCAACTATAAGATAGACTTTGACGACCCAGCATGGATGTGGATGCCCTCAGCACCTCAATGGCCTGCCATGACCTTGACATTCAATCTCCAAAATCTAACCAGGTAATCAGTATGGACTCGCAGTTCTTACTGTAAGTTGCATGACGATTGCTCAAGCCGTTCATGAGATATCATGGTAATAAGACCTGTCCGGAAAAACGGACAAACAAATGAACGTGGTGTATGGATAGCCTGAAAACACATTGCCTTTGTTGACATTGTCAAGTGGAAAGGCATATCAGAAGTAGACGTAACGTCTTCTATATCAACAACAGTTCTAACATCTACATTTACAACACTTTCACCTTCATCATCAACAATTGCTTCCTCTTCGTTTACAACAAATGCTGCTACTCACGTGGAAAAAAAGATAATCAAATGTCTACTGACAGTGATTCCTCACCAGTGTACTACAGCATAATGCCCAATAAAGGAGCTCATCGCCTTGTCAGACGCCAATGAGCAAGTAGATGGATATATGACGGTCTGTGCCATACGGCCAGTGTGGCAATGGAGCCATGGTTACCTTCCATGGCCAAAGAACACTGCTGCCGCCTTTTGGCTGGTACCCACCATGCTGGGGGTAGGAAGCTGAGCTGGCCTGAGTGGCTGGCTACCGACTAATTTGGTATATGCACAAACAGTCATCCATTTCAGTAGCAACAGATTCAATCTAGAGTGACTTAGTTAATGCCTGTACCATTAAGCCAAACCACCGTGGATGACATCAGTGTATGAGACATGTCAGAAAGCAAAACTTCACCAGTCAGCAGTAGCAACAAGCGTTCACACCTGCGGCAGAGCTTCAGCAGCAGCTGCATCGTTACCATGACGACAGAGGCTGGCATCACAGTTAACGTTCACAGACGACGCTTCACCGATCAATTCGCGTGACACACGGAACTGAAACCGTGCAGCTTTATCATCCAGCCAAGTCACATTGTCTGCCGTATGACACCTGAGCATTTACACATTCACACTGCTCATCAGTGGCTACCCAATCAGAGACGGCAAAGCTCTAATTAGTTCTATACTAATAGCTGTACAAGCAAGTACATCAATTTTAATGACATAAGTCCCACAAATAAAACTGCGCTGGAAGTATATTACATATTTTTCGAAAAGAAAACTAAACTAGAACCTCAGCTACCGCAGAGGGACCGCGCAATGCACTGCGATAGTAAATTTGTGCTATGTTTCATGAGCTATGGGAGTTATAAAAGTTTCAAACAGCAAAAGTGACCTTCAAGGTGCAATTCCATAGGCCACATACAATTTCCTATTGGTCTTTCAGTACAACTATATCTCTATGTTGCACAGTTTCCGACATATAATCGCTTATTTCCTATAATTTAAAGAGGTCACGTGACTCTGACTGAACACATACTTTTGGAAGCAATCTATCATGCAGGCACTCGTACTCCTCTGTATCAATCAGTACACAAAATTTGAAGTACCTAACTTCACCAATTTCAAAGATATGATTAGGGCAAAATTTAAAAAATGGGTCACGTGACTGACCACGCACCTTTTAGAAGTGGTTTGTCACCATAGGCTAGCTAGGATTTGATACAGTCTACCTGCACTCGGGCAAGTCACAAGACGCTAGTGACAAAGCACTCACCCAGGCAGAATAAGCTGATGTTCTGATGAATTGTCATCTGCGAGGTGTCCAAACACATTTGCTGAACACCTTCTCAACATGACTCCACCTGATCAGCAAACAGCTCTCAACTGTATTAACAGTCTCTTCCAACAATCACATTCTGCTACTATCAGCCCCATATCACATGTATCACATTTTCTCTAATACTGCGGGTGACAGGATGGCTTTCTGAAGAGCCGCTCTATCTAACTCCAAAGTTTCTCTTTCGGAGAACTAGAAAAAACCTGAAAAAATCTTGGGAAAGAATGCTCCACAAGAAATGAATCAGATGTGTTTGTGTGTTCTTATCTGCATCCTGCAACATTTAAGAAAAACAACTATTTTAATGCCTTTGTACAGTCCAACTTGTGTTAGCCAGCCCTGCCCCACCCCCAGTTAAGAACTAGAGGATTTTTGTTACAACAAAGTTTTACTGCACACATGTCCTTGGTGACAGCAGCTGGTGAACTTGGATTAGGAAGAAGACGCCAGAGTTCACTTTAACATGCATAATCTCTCTACCATACCTGCAAGATTTAAGAAATGCTGCGCGTAATATCTTGAACATGAAGGTCTATAGTGACAGCTCCAGAAATGCAGACATGAAATATTGATTGGGTACTGAGTGAATCAGTGAGTAAAACAATTTACATGCAATATTCACTGTTGAAACACTGCCTGTAAAGCTCGTATGACAACTTTATCCATCACAGTAAACACACATCAACATTAAGGAAATGAAAAACTGATGCATATTCTGTCGAAATCTGTCTACATCCGATTATTGAAGGATCACATACAGAAATCTGAAGATACAGTCCAAGGCACATCAGCTCACCCGCTGGAAAGATTGCTTCCACTTGAAGCAACTCATTTCCATAAATGGTCACAGGAAAATGAACAACTTCTTCTCCATCTAGGAAGAGTTTCAACCTGACATCATCACTTGATGGGTCATGAGATGCTGCATTCTTTGCCTACAAGACGACACAATAAATGCAGTGCATCACCAACTCTTGGCAAGTGTCAGCTCAAACTGCCAAAAAAAAGTATGATGACAGCCTGCAGATTACTGAATGCCATGGTCTGGACAATGGCTGTAAATTAACAGCTGTTAATGTTTCTCAAGATGAGAAATTAAACGGTATATAAAAAATTAGCCCCGTATAAGACTGACGATCGACTCTTCACAACTTACACGTTTCTGTCAACTTCAAAGTCACGTCACATAATAACTAGGCCAAATATTTAAAAAATCCGACCCGATCAAATTTAGATATTGTGCTCTACTGTAAGAATCTGTGATCAGTTGCCAGCTCCCATTGTAAATGGCAAAAGAGATAGCTTTTGAAAACGGCTGGATTTCCAACTTCGAAGAGCTCGTGACCTTAAGCGACCTTGGATCGGGTCATACTGCATACATCGTGCATCACTCATCGACCTCTACCTACATGCCAAATGTCACTGAAATCAAAGAAACATTTTGTGGACGGACAGACGTACGGATATTTGAGACAGGCTGCATTAAGTTGACTCTGTCAAAGAGTGGACCTAAAAAACTTTAGCACACTTTAAGTAGATGCACTATGCTACTAATTCAGTAGGTTACTCAGTGTTTTGACTCTCCCGTAAGATAAACGCTGATTAAACAATTAATCACTCTACAGCATTAACCTGTCTGTACAGGCAGCAGCCTACTGACAACGCCTGCTCTAACAGTAGAAATGGGACAGATTGCAAGTGATGTGACAGTTTGCTCAAATCTCTCATATATTCCAGTCAACAATGCCAGCAATCACAGCTATTTAGGTGTATAGTATACCACACAAAGGACTAAATTAGTTACATCAGACTCGGAAAGAGAAGCATGCACAATTGCACAAACCATTGGTACTGGCTGGTTTGGATAGTGGCAGTGGAAGTTGATCATAATTGGTGGCAGACTGACACCATGATCAGACAAATGATGTTCGGTGGTTTCACCAGGCTCATAACGCACCAGAATCTGCATCGACAATCAACATATTTTGATGTGCACCTAACAAATTATACCACTCTACCAACTATCAGACAGCTACTACTTTGGGCTATTCGAGGATCAAGCTTCACATCCAAATTACTTCAGTTGTAAAGGAAGTAATATACATACTAGAAATAAATTATCAACTTTTGTGTGCATGACATTTTCTGGCAATCTAACTATAGCGGACATTTACAAAGACACAATGGCAAAACGGTATTTGTTTGTTCTGGAATTGTGAGAACAAATGGCAAAGGCTTTCTAAAGGCCAGATGCCATTTCTGTCAACCACCAATAGTGTCCACAGCACTGAATGAAACACAAAGCAGTGTTTATAACAAACATCATCGACAACATCTCTAATATGCTGTCAACATCAGCACTCGAGCAAAAGACATCTTAAAGTAATCGAATAAAACTGGCAGTGTCGTAAAATGAGTCACATAAGCATCTCAACAGTCAGTTACACGTCTTTGGACCTGTTGCCATTAGGACTACTAGCGACAGCAAGTCTTATGTGTAACGCCAGTTGGCCAACAAAGCAGAGTCCATTCTCCCCGTAACTGTCCTGTCCCACAACACTGCCACGGCCCTGGCTCACCCATGACACATGACCATTGACCCACCTCCATGACAATGGTCCCCGTCACTGCCCCACAACTAAAGTCGATCTAGTGACTGACCAGTTTGCCAGCCAAGAACCTATCTATGCAATTTAACCCAGTTATCCTACAAAGCACAAAGTCACAGCACAGAGTAGGGTGGCCATAAATGTAGACCACTGACCGGAGTATAGGCAGAATTCTACACTCTGCAGGGGATGGACTAGGCAAGTGGTGAGACCACATGCCTGCGGCTTGTCTCAACCCTGCAGTTTGCCCCGTCACTTTAGCCCCCAACATCACGGGTCCCCCATAAATTTTGTACCTGCCTCCTCGGTGTAACTACGCGCACAGCAGGTCCCATCTCCCCTCATCCCATACAGATCTCCACCACAACCATTCAGCAGTACGTACAGCATTCTGGTGAACGACAGTATCAGCTGACATAACGCGTGTAAATTCGCAGTCAGAACTATGTGCAGCCAAGATGTAATGAGTTGCATTGGCGGTTGCACGGCAGGACGCATTTGCCAGACTGAAGCTGTCAGCTGACAACTGATAGTTCTACAAAAACACACACAAAAACACAAATATATCCTGCAAATTGCAACTCAGGTAAAAGGTGCCATACACCTAGCGAAGGGTAGGCAGAGAAATCATCTTCGTTGCATAGGCTTTGAGCCCACAGTGGTTAGACCACTAACCTCTATAACACACTGCCAGTGCAATGCCACACACACAGTTACCTTCTCAGCCGCAGTTGGTTGGTTGGCTGCAAGATTAACTTCCCCTTTCAGTCCAAAAATAGGCTATATCGGGGACAAGGTCTTGGGTGGAGATATAGTTCTGACAGGTTAAGGATGGCCAATGATACAATAACTTTACGGACCTGTTGATCGCAAGTCCAACGCTCTACCCAGTGTGCCACCGTTCCCAACGACTTGTGTCGCACCATAAAGATTCACTGCAAATCTGAGTTAACACAGTTAAATTGATAATAACATCAAAGGAACCCAACTTGACAAAGTAAGGGGATGACACAGTTAAGGTCTTAAGGTGTGATGAAAAAGTTTCATTTCCTAATCACAACAACAAAAGAATGACACAAACTGACTCAAATGTGACATTAATCATAGAAATAACTTTAGACTATTTGTGCCAAATCACTGCAATGACAGCACATATTTAATACAGCAGATCTTCATGGCAATGCATCAAGAACATGTCATCAAGGCACTACTCAGCTTTGCCAACATCAACTTTGCGAAACTGAATAGACAAACATAGAAACTATACTTCATAATCTGCTTCCACTTACTCAAGAAATTTCTTTAACCAAACAGTTTACTTAATGGTCATATGAGAGCATGCATGCCAAAGCCAGATGCAAACATTCAGTTCACACTAACTAACAACCATTTTACAGCCGTCATACATGTCAACCCGCATTATCTGGCACCCACAGTTAAGAACTGGAGGATTCTGTTAAAACAAAGTTTTACGCCTGAATGCCTTTGCTGATGGCAACTCATGCATTTAAATTAGGGCGAAGATGCCAGAGTTCTCCTCAATAGTGTCACTACCATCATCTCCATACCGTCCTGTCTCTGTACCAGAATAAATGATGAAGATTATCCAGCACTGCATACCTCGACCACTGATTTCGGAATGGTAACCTCAGAGGAGACGTCAGTGCACGAGATGCTCAGTGATGAGCTGATGAGCTGCCGCAGTCTCTGTACCGTCGTCATCTTTGTTTTCTTACTTCCACCACGATGTCGACCTGCAACACATTGCATGACGCAGCCCCACAGTGCATCACTGCCTCCATGCAGTGAGTACACAGGTAATGCCAATGATCAAACAATACGCTATTAGCCGTCTCTCACAGCAAAATTTCCACAGTGCACATTGTGTTCAAATGATTACCAGCATTGACCAGGTTCAATTTCCAGTATGGTCAATTTCCAGTATGGTCAGATGTGTGTCAGGAATGTCAGTCTGTATGCCTTGAGATTAGTTTCTTGGACACGCAACAGGCTTTCAATTGACGATTATAATATGTGACCGTTAATGCCTCAGAAGTTATGACCTTTCAGTGGTACAAAGATGTGAACGTTAGTTCATATACAACAGCACCTGTTTAATGGACAACATAGATAAGGAAGTACCAGAAAGGTAACCCATTATGTATTTAATGAAGCAAGAGATGATGGGGTGGCAGCGGCATCAGCTGGACCATATGCAAATCATTTACACCTCCCTGCATTCATATAACCATGCCAGCACCTCATCAGTCTGCTTTTTACAGGCCGAGTGCTCTTCCTGATGCCCAACCAACAGTTTCAAAGCACTGAAGGCAACCTGTATTTATATATTTATTTATAAACAAGTTCTCAGACTGTAAGCTGTTGTGTTGGTTAAGAACTCTGCCACTGCCACATTGGCCTCAACTTCACCTATACAACTATTACAAAGACTCAACACTGCATACAGCAACCTGAGCATTATTGCATAGCAGTTGCTTTTGCTGGCCAATCACATTTCCCAATACCATAGCATAACAACAGCATCAGCCCAGCCCACTCTACAAAGTAACCCTGTAGAGTTATTGCGAAATTAAGGGTCGGTTTTTCCATCACAAAAAAAATCTTCCATTAACGTTAATGGAAGATGAACTCCCATTAAGTTAATCTCCCCATAGACGGCGGAGGCTATGAGGCACGGAGGCTCGCACCGCCTCAGAATCTAGGGCCCGGAGGCATGCTATGGACCGTGTGCCTCCTCAGACTTTTTGCCATTAAATGCTGTTAGACACCTGTTATGGCCAAAATGGTTGTGCTTTCTGCTGGATTAAAAACACACAAAAATCGTTTACGGCCAGGGCTTCACCCAGACTCTACTGGGTTAGCTTACACTGCTCCCCCAGACCTCCTAGTTGGTGGGCAGGGGGGCTAGCTGCCTTCTGTCCCCAAAAACCTCACCCCGCCTCGGCCCGTCCGTCCTCAAACTTCGGCTCTTTGGGCCTCGCTCCTCCATGCCTCCTCACTTTTGACTACCTTCCACAGCCCCTGAATCTCCCATTAATGTTAATGGAAGATTAATTTGCGGTGGAAAAACCGGCCCTATAACCCAGACCTGTAAACCTGAAGATAGTACAGCTACAGCAAAAAATATATAATATGCCAATTTCGACACCTTGTACGATGTCTAGACCGGAAACAAAACGGACATATTCTTACAATAATGGGGCCATTAAAAAACATGCATTCATAAAGCTCAGACTAAAAACCCGCAACAGTAACGACAAGCATTATGTCTCACATACGTCGTTTGCCTTCGACGTTCACTTGCAGATGATTGGCATGCATTGCTAGCGTGTACGACTGAGGCCGGCCGTACTTCATTGCAGTCCAGTGCATCAGACTTTGATTTGAGAATGGTGCCAGACGTTCAGCAACGACACGGATAGGCTTGGATGTGAGACCATTGCTTGTCACTGGCTGATCAGTCTACACACAACACACTCAGTGTGGGCCAACTCTGTATATCTGACGTCTTGACATGCACACACAGACACAGATACATGCAATCAAACGCTGTTGTCCGGCTTTGTGCCGAGGCTCCCTTTACCTGCAACTCTTTACCTACTGATGCTGCACTACAGCACAGCCTTCCTACACTCGTTCATTCTTTGCCGGCAGACGTCGGTCCAGCCTACTCTGGACCCCAGGGCTGAGACCTTTATATCGGTCCAATGCGCCAGCCCAGGTTGAGGAGGGGAATTAGTAGGTGTGTGCGGTGTATGTCCGCATTATGTAGGGTGAAGGAAGGAACTGTAGGCGTGAGCAGCTTGTCGGGTACTTCTAAGCGTGCCCCCTCTAAGCGTGGCCCACTGTCTGGCTAAGCCGAGACTGGCACTTATTCAGTGCCAGCCCTGACCGGCACTTCTTCAGCGCCTGGCCAGGGGACTTATCCACATCTGTCTGCTTCATCTCTCATGTCAGCGTGGCTGACACCTTGACGCTGCTAATCAAGGCATCAGCAACGGTCACAGTTTATACAGGACATTGTCAAACCCTCTTACCTGCCTGGGTTAACTCCCAGTTCACCATGTGCATAAGAATTATCAGTAGGGCCCACAGTTTTCCACGGGCCGCGGAATTTCAAGCCGAGCCGCGGAATTTGGCCGTTGCCGCGGAATTGCCGTGTTTCTGCGGAATTTCACTGAATTCTGCGTAAACACGGAAATTCCGAGGCAACGGCCATATTCCATAACTTAGTCTGTATTGCTGTAATAATTGTGACACGCAGTCCCTTGGGACAGCTACACAGGCCTGTTGATTTCAGTGACGCGTTGTCACGTTCAGTTTACTTACTTACTTAAGTTTTTACTTACTGGACCTTTGTACACGAAGACGACTGGTGAATCATGATATCAGTCATACCAGTCACTGACGTTATTTGACTGATATGATGATATCACATCATATCACTGATATCACTCAGTGAATGATATGACTGATCAGTGATCACATCAAAATTTGAAACCTTCAACTTTGATTTAATGATTGATTTTACCGTTAACAGTAGAATTAAAATTTAAAATTGAACATTTCTCATTTTGATATCATGTGGTGGTTGAGAGG
>Ga0209363_1000456_pt1 | contig 15815 bp, 11 predicted proteins | sample WorMetexBAHAMAS3_FD_187385 | JGI IMG/M metagenome (GOLD analysis project Ga0209363, IMG submission 187385) | Marine gutless worms symbiont microbial communities from Max Planck institute for Marine Microbiology, Germany - Inanidrilus exumae... | ecosystem: Host-associated > Annelida > Digestive... | reverse complement strand
AACCTAATTAAGCAACTAATTTGCATAATGTTAACTATTATGAAAAGAACACATCAAGACGGTCATTTTGAGCGGTAAATGGCTGTCCTTTGTTGAAAACTGACGAAACCACAGCCATATTCGTTTCCCCTACCCCACAATTTACTCTACAGAATATGAGCACTACTGGCATATATTTGACAGAGGGTGATTCCTACATCCACCAATGGATAAAGTGTAAACAAGCAGAAATGAAAATGGCATACTGTAGGGTATCAGAAAATAGTGGCCGGCAAAAATCCCCGAGGGGAGGGAGGGGGTCTACGGTGGCCCATGGACTATCGTGTCATCTGTTTGACTTGCCTACGCTAGCCAAACGACGTTTTAGCTTGTGCAGTACATCGTTTAAACAGATAACTAGCGAGTCCCACGTGCTCCATTATTTGTTACCTGTTAAGCGTGACGCTAAGCTTTTATCCCGGTTGCGATCGACGATGAAATATGATCCAACAGTTCGCGCACGGACAAACCGAAGAACTCTTTCATACTGTATTCACTTTCGAACTTCCGGCGCCACTTGCAGACTTGACTGTGTGAATGTACTTAATGTATAGGCCTAGTTTTCCTTTACTGTGTGTATCAGTGTATGTATGCATGCGTTGTAATCCAGCCTCCGGCTGCCAAACCAAATAAATCATCAACAATATCAGAGGCTCAGAGCAAATGAAAAATCACAAACTGGCCTCATACTTTTAATACTTTTGACTTCATTCATCACTGGAATCGTCAGGAAGGGCGTTGCTCGTCGACGCCGTGTCCTGTCGTTTCGTTGAAATTTTCGTCCTTTGTGTGTTTTAACTTATTTTTATTGTGTGTGCATCTAAGGGCAAGTACAAGTGGTCTCTTGATCCTTTTTGTTTTGTCAATTTTTCCCTTAATTTTATACATGTAGGCTATGTCGGTCCTCGTATCGATACACACACTTGTAACCAATGACCACTGGCTAACAGGACCTATAACTTCGCATTTTAACAGCCGAAACATAGGCCATCATGGTTGAGAGTAGACTAATAGATTCAAACGTCCAGTTTATACCGATGTACGTTTAGTTAGATTAATGCAATGAATACTTATCGTGTTACAGAGGTATTGTAGACGTAAATCGCTATCGCATATGTATAGTACACTACAATGCACCCAGCAATTCGTCGTGGAGCAGCATAAAACAGCGTCTACACAGTTTGCTCATATCACTAAGGGCACTAGCTTTAACTAGAGGGCAGTCGGTACACAGCATATACAATGTGAATTGTACGCTATACCTCGCCACAATATTCCAAAAACTGATTCAACTCTTCTCTGGTCCAGCTCATCTGTTCCCAAAATTACATGAAAATCCGTCAAGAACTTTTAGATATCCTGCTAACAAACAAACAAAAACAGACAGACAGACAAACTGAGGCGGAAGTAAAAACTCCAATCATACTCAAATTTATGCGAAGTGAATGCGTGTGGAGGTGGTCGGGCGGGAGCTGTCAAGACACAGAGACTGGTGTGCCACGGAGCAGTTCCGCGACAAACCACGACAGACTCACGTTCATCGACGTCTCGGCACTGTTTCTTGCCGTCGCGGTAGTCATCGTGTGTGTCGTCACAACACTGACGCTGTCCATCGTTCGTTGTCGCCAGCCACGCGACTCCAACGACCAGGCAAGCTCCGTGTCGCTTATTACTGGCCCGCCTAATGGGCCATTATTGTTTTGCTCGCTGGCGTCTGTTGTCTGTCGTCGTCGTTTGTGACGGTGCCGGCGGGCGGGCCGGCCGGTCGCCGGGAGCGTGGGCGGTCGGCGCGCCGGCAGTCGGGCAGCCCACACTGCACGGCGGGCCAGTACGGTGACGTCCCGTTAGGGCGACACCTTGTTTACTCCGTAATTAGCAGCATGCAGTGGTGTCAATGAGGAAACAACACTGTGGGCAGTCTCTGTATAAGCTCTCCTAAATAAATCGTTTGGGGAGCCCGACCGCCGAACGTTCTAATGCATTGTTATTTTTACCGCGCGACGCTATGCTAGCGCGGTATATGCTGTCGTCGTGTGTGTCCGTCTGTCTGTCAGTCCGTCGGTCCGTGCCTCAATTTTACCCTCAGTCGTATTTTTGGAATCGGTGAAACTAGGCACTTCAAATTCCGTGTGATGATAGATACGGAGGAGTACTCGTGCAAGCATGATATATTACCCCAGAAAAGGATGTGTTCAGAGCCACGTGAGTGAAACGTGACCTCTTTAAAATTTGGGAAATAAGTGATAATATCTTGTTAACGGTGCAAGACAGAGACATAGTTGCAATGGAACACTACTAGGAAATCGTAGGCCCTATGTGATTTGTCGAATGGCACCATTGCCAATGCCCTTGAATGACCTTTGAATGTCAGTTTTGCTGTTTAAAACCTTTCTAACTTCGATACCTCGTGAAGCATAGCACGAATTTGCTAACACGGCACGCCGCACGGTCCCTGTGCAGTAGCTGAGCCTCTTGTTTAATTTCTTATTATTTCTTATGTCTAACAAGAAGCTCAGATATCGCAAAAGGACCGCGCGATGCACTATGTGAGTTGAAATCTCGTCAACTGCTGCACAGCTGTACGAAAAACATTTTGAAAGCCTTGCATGCAGTAGGCCTACAGGAACAAGATGTCGTACTAACGTGACGTAACACGACTGGCCCGCCGCGTGCTGCCCCCTGGTGAGTTATTTTTTGTTTTTGTTTTGTTTTGCGAGTTACGTTGCATATGTGCCGCGTTACAGACGACGACGACAGACACCAGCGAGCAAAACAATACTGGCCTATTAGGCGGGCCAGTAATAAACATAGGCCTACATCTGCTATATTTTCTGAGGTATTGGAGTCAGAAAGGTTTCATATAGCAAAAGTGACCTTTAGGGTCACTGAAGGTCATTGGTATTGCTGGATAGGCCATGTAAGATTTACTGTAAGAGACTCTTGCACCGTTTCCGAGATATTATATTTCCAAAATATAAGCTGGTCATGTGAACCTGAACACATCCTTCGGGAGTCATCTATCATGCATGCATTAATATTCCTCGGTATCAATCAGCACACCTTATTTCAAATGCCTATGATTATGGGGCCCCAACTTAAAAATGGGTCACCTGACACTGATCACGCCCATTAAGGGTTAGTTTGTCATACCAAGGCCAATACAAAATTTGACGACTCTAGCTTCAGCCGTTCCAGAGATATGGTCGGGGCCCCAAAAATTTAAACGGGTCACGTGACCTGACCACGCCCCTTTGAAGGATGGTTTGTCGCCGTTAAGCTAGAACTTGCAACGATAAACCTACCTATCAAATTTGAAGTCTATTTCCACCCATTACAATGGTATCAAAAGCGATACCAAATGTGGAAACTATGGGTTGGTTTCGGATAGTTAGGGTCACTCAAGGTCACTGAAAATAGCACCAATCGATAGACCGCATACGAGTTCCTATTAGCCTCCCACAGGCCTATGTCTGTATAGTGCACCGCGTCAGATACAGCGACATATTTGTCGAAAACCGCCGCAAGAGCATCACTAGTCTGGCTCCCATACACTCTATGTAGGCGGGCCAGTAATAATTCTTAACTTAAACGGGACGAATAAGAAATATTCATGTCATGACTGATACGTATGACAAGTTATGAGTGACGTTCGACCCGTTGACGTCGAGTACATGACGCCGCGACGTGATGACATGACGCGCAGAATCAGACCGCGCAGAAAACCTGCGAGAAGATGCTGGTGAGGTACAGCGGAGACGTCGTCGACGGCGACAGACCAGAAGCGCCGCCAGTCGACAGGTTCACGGCAGATCACCACACAACTCACCTGGCTGCTGCTGCTGCTGGCCGCTCCGCTGCCTCTCAGCGACATACACAGATATTCTAGGCAAACCTGTGTTGTCGGCTGTGTGGTAACAGTGTTATATCAACTATTTAACATATCAACAAATCACGTCACATGTAATCGCATTAAAGAAAACAAGTAGGCCTATGTCAGTCCACCTTATTGTCGGGACGAAATGTACGCTGGGCGCGTCGCAACTGCTCCCTGGTGATCAAGTCACGGTGAGTATACCGACGGACAGACAGACGGACGCATGCAGAGAATTACATTACGCTTTCCGATATCCGCGGCCAGCGTAATACGTGCTCCTCGTACTGTGTCACAAAAGCCTGTAGAAGCTCAGCTATCGCACAGTGACCGCGCGACGCACTTCATGAATGAGAAATCTGTCAACAGTTTCAAGAACGCATGCAACCGCAATTTCCATCACGATATGGACACAGAAGCTGATGAGTTCTCGGTCCATCAATCTCACCAAAGGTCACCAGTAATGGTGCCATTCGATTGGCCATATACGATTTTCTGTTGGTCTTCCATTTCAGCTGTCTCTATCTTTCACCGTTTCCGAGATATTATCACTTATTTCCTAAAATTTTACGAAGGTCACGCAACCCTGAACCATGGGGGTAGTTATATCATGCCTGCACTAATACTCATCATTGATCACTCAGCACATGAAATTTGAAGTGTATGGCTTCACCGATGCAAAGATATGATTAGGGCCCAAAACTGAAATAAATTAGCCCCGTGTGGAAATAACGGTCGACTCTTCACAGCTGACGTTTATGCCAAGTTCAAAGTCACGTGGCACAAAAATAGGACAAATATTTTAAAAAATCCGGCCCGATCATATTTAGACATTGTGCCCTAGTTTAAGAATCAGTGGTCAGTTGCCAGCTAGTCCCATTGTAAATGACGGAGGAGATAGCTGTTGAAAATGGATTTCCAACTGAAGTGCTCGTGACCTTGACCTTGGATCGGGTCATACTGCATACTGTCGTGCATCACTCATCAACCTCTGCCTACAAGTTAAATTTCATTGAGATGGAAGAAACTTTTATGGACGGACGGACGTGCGTACGTACGGACATTTGAGACCCACTTTTATTAGAGTCGACCTAAATGGGTCACATGACTCCGACCTCGCTCATTACAGGGTAGTTTGTCATCCCAGGCTAACATTTGATATATTATATACAACTTTATTCGCCATATAGGCAGCCACAGACAACAAAAATTAAGTGGGCAAGTGACCTGACCACACACTTTTCAGGGATGGTTTGTCAACCGTGACTAGGACTTGCTACGGTCAACCTGCTGCTTAAGTAACAATAGTGACCAATAATACTTTACATTTGTCATTATCAATACTATTTTAATTATGTGCAGAAATGTCATTATATTTAGAACACTCTCATATTCCTGTTGGCAACAGTATTTATGTGAGTAAAATTACGATACAGTGCAGCATGGCACGACTGTTGACTGTGTTTGGACATTTCAGTGATGACGACAGAATACCTGAGCTTTAAATTGACATTGACGTACTGTGTGTTATATTTATATTTACTATATATTTTAATTATTACCGTTTTATACATTTGTTGACTGTGTACTGCACAACTCTCTGTAAGCTGACAAGAAATGTATTCAGCCTGTAACACAGTTCATTTTCACTATAATCGTCAAATGCAGGTAAATATCAGAAAGCCCTCACTCACAGATGCACTGATCAGCAGCACAAATAACTCAACAAAAACTGAAAATACCTGCGGCTGTTACTTATTCACAGTTTCATCATGTGATTATTGCACCTGCGACCGTGCACTTTGACCTTTGATCTTGAAGACCTTCAAATATGACTTAGACAGGGTCAAGGAGAACCACCACGCCAAACACCGAGGGCAAAAGTCATTCTGTTCAAAAGTTATCATCAGAGAGACAGACACACACACAGCAGTCCAACTGCACTACCCAGCCAGCAAAGTGGTCGGCAAAAAGGAGACCTAAAAGACAACTAATTAAATTTAAAGTTAAATTACACCAGAAACAGCAGTGCACTACATCGCAATAACAAGCCATATGTACCACTACGTTGCTTCGACTTTGTACCAAACATACACACATGCAACCATTTTACAGCCACTGTACAGATCAGCCTGTGTTAGCCGGCAGCCACAGCTAAGAACTGGATCAAGATTTTGTTGGAGCACTGTTACTGTCCGCATGCCCTTGCTATCAGCAACTAGTGCACTCATATTTGGAAGATGCCAAGTTCTCCCTAGCAGTGTGATGTAAACTGTCTCTGTAGCTAAATTGGCTCACTATGTAAACGGTTGTGTGTACTGTGTAGCAGTAGTAGTAGCAAAGTAATACAAGGTGGGTCACAAAAGTGAACCCCTATTATTTCTCAACAAATTGTCCAAAAATCAATGACGCACTATTGACGACGAGAAGGGGGACAGAGGTGGTCAGTATTCAGGGGCCTGGGAGTGTCAGGGGCCCAGCTGCAAATAAGCTTTAATTTTGAACCTCATATTTGTGTTTACCAGTAGTTTCAGGAGCAAAAAGCGAGTAAGGATAATGAAATTCTAATTCACAACTTCAGAACAGAAAAAAATATAGGGATGCTAATAAAAGATTGAATAAATTTTCTACTTAAACAGCTGTATAGGAGTGGAGTGTATGTTTATTTATGCAGATACTACACTACACCATGGCTCAAAAAACGCCCTCCTAATCATATGACTGTAGTTTCTACAAATGTTGACCACTTTCTGTAATACTTGGTATACAGTATACTGAGTTAATATGCAATATAACAGTTACTGACTTACCATCTCATCTACGTACTGCTGCTACACTACCTTGGGAAACAAGTCAAGTGCAGAACTATAACTTTCAATCCCATCTACCAAAGTTACACATTACAGTTGTACAGTATAAAACAACATCCAGTTTATCAGCACAACCAGTCCAAGTTCAAGTTCACATTACTATAGCAAATGTTCAAAATGTCCTTTTCATTCACACAGGCCTGAAGTCTCTTCCGTCATTCGTCAATAGCATCGTTCACAATGCTCTGCAACAAGCTATGCCATATGTGGATCAAGTGCTGTCTCAGATCGATCACGTCTCGAACTGGCGTTTGATACACACGATCCTGCGTCATGCCCCATATTCGACCGTAAACAGGACTAAGATCAGGACTATTCGAAGGCCAAAAGTCCAGAGGATGAATTTAGGAGTTTCACGCTGAAGGAGCTCAATCATGTGACATGCACGCTGTGCTGGCACACTGCACACTGTCTTGCCCAATACTGTACAACAATTAATGTTTCCCAAGGTAGTGTAGCAGCAGTACGTAGGTGAGATGGGTAAATCAATAACTGTTATGTTGAAAATTAAGTCAATACACCATGTGCCAAATATTATAGAAACTGGTCAACTTTTGTAGAAACTAAAATCATAAGAATAAGGGAGGAGGGGGGGTGCTTTTTTGAACCACTGTGTATTTTGCACATAAGCCAACATATCAGTGACACAGATACATTTAACGACTTTCTCCCAGTGAAACCGTACAACTAATAAGCTGCCAAAGCCTTCAGCCATCTTATCTACAGATAATTGTGCAAAGCATTTACACAGAAGTGGTTGCGTGGCGAATTTTCCCTGTCCTGCACTCGACCTGTAACTGATGGGTAACCACTTATGTGGGTAAACCGTCCACTACAGGTCAACCAACCAGGCCAACTCAGCCTTTCATCCCTTTGGGGTCAATAGATGAGTAGTAAGCTGCAACTGGATGTCTTCTACCTCAGTTACGGGTGGCGCCATCTGGTGAACGCTTACAAAGGAAAGGCAGGCATGGTGTATTTGCAGGTAAAACTGTGTGATCCATGCCTGAGCGCTTTGAGATATTATACATAGTATATAAAATGGCGCTATATAAATATTCTTCCTTTCCTTTCCTTTTACAACAGCTTTATCTGCTGTTCAATATAAAGCTGTTACTGGCAGCCACTTTCCAACGACATCTTGTAAATAAGACTAGCTAAGCATAACAGTTGGCCACATCTTGATGTGTTGACAGAATGAATAATTATTACGTTACACTATGTGTAACCAATATTACCCCAGTTACATATCATTTCACACTAATAACAGCTGTATAACACCACCACAAAATACATGCAAAGTAATAAAATGCTATGCTCAACATTCACAGTTCTACTAATTTGTTCACGCAGAGCAACTATGAAGACTACATGGCATTTCCACCAACTTAATTATTCTTAAGTTCATTCATAGTGGGTGCGGTGCACTGCAGTGCAGTGCTGAGCAGCATTGCAATGTAACATGCTGCATCCACTGTGAATGAACCTAGAGTCCAGCAGATAAAGTAACCCCTGTGACTTTTGTTAATATGTCAGTTATACTTTACAATTTTTAGATGAAACGTTACACTCACATTTGTAGTTCATATTACATAAGATATGATATACCGAGTGTTAGCTTACAATGTGATATCTGACAAAATAATGCAATTTCAAATGTAACAACCTCACAATTTTCATGTGATCAAAAATATCTATGCAGCGTAGCAATGGAATAGCACCATCAGCCTCCAATGTGACAGATGACAAACTGATGTTGAGTCAGCTGCAGTCTGTCGCGTGCTGAGTGCGACAAGAGCACTTTTTGAATCTGTTCAATGTTCATTGATGCTTGCATCCATATACTGCCACTGCCAGACTGGCGTTCAGTCACCTATTCACTTAAATCAATACATCAATAATTTTGTGTTGACTGTGACTAATGCTCAGTTCTTGCATCAAAATGTCAAAATTATCCATTTTGTTGCTGACACCATATTCTTGCAAGGTTCAGATATGCATCTTACCTCCTATCAAAGCTCTGTCAAGTTAAACATCTTAAATCAGCAGATTGTTACTTCACTTACAGTAGGCTGGCGAAGTATTTTGATCAGTGTGTCTGTCTATCTGTGTGTTTGTTTGCATATCTCAAAAACCATACGTCCAAATTTCACCACATTTTCTGCACGTTACCTGTGGCCATGGCCCAGTGCTCCTCTTACTGCAATAGGATATTTTATATACTTCTGGTTTTATGGGTGGCATCATGTTTTCACATAACAGAGCAAATAGATCAGAATCAAATACCGCATGTTTCATCAGTTCGCCAGGTGGCACCACCGGAGCAAGAGTTACTGTCTACAACTGCTGGCTTGTTGTGTAAGGTGGACATGATTTTCAATGGTGCATATGATTACTCAAGTAAGGAGTGCATAAAATTTCACTTTAAAATTCTAAGGGACAGCTGAAATATTAAAAAAATCACAAGGGATCACTTTTTCTAAAGCTCTTATGTTACGCACAAAAATGGATGAGACAAACATGACTAAACATCAGTCAGTGGTACATAATGTCAGTGCCGTGTCATCAAAGGCTGGCAGTATACCATCACTAATGACGGCTCTGCCACTGAACTACAATGCCTATATCACACCACTCTGGTCAGTCTGCTGGTGCAAGTCTCCATGTCAGCCACCACATCAGCAGCGGCTGAGCTAAGGCAATGACAAGCAGTGTGTACAACCGTCGCTTGTTGCCACGACTAAACGACTCGGAGTCCGTGTGTGACATGAGTATCACATGCAGTGATCGCACCTGCATATCAAGCGATGACAGTTGTACCAAACACATCACAACAATAATCCCACTACGCTGCCTGCACTCGCAGCCGTTTGATGAAATGTGGTCCAATGCAGCATGAATTACAAACAATCTTGTGGTAGCATTTGTACAAGGTGAATAATACGTTGTAATGAAATTTCTCTTAACAGTTTCAAACAAAAAGCTTGGCTATCGCAGTAAGACGTGCTTGTTCAGTGCTGCATAACTGTATGAAAAAGCTCATTTAAAAGACTTTATGGTGCATGACATTAAACGTCATTCGTTGTTATCTGAAATGGTGCAATGTACATCACTTCCTGTAAGTGGTCTGTAGTAACGTCGCTTACCTTGCACCATTTGAGATATTACCACTTTTAGTGTACAATTTACATGACTGCCTGTGACCCCGATAAGTGTTCGGTTTTAACATGACAGCTGAAATTACAAGCCTCGTATGCTTTCCAGTTTGTGTGTGTCTAAACATCGTAGCTAATAACTGCTATATTTTCTGAGGTATAAGGTTTAGAAAGGTTCAAACAGCTGAAATGAACTTCAATACCACTCGAAGTCATTGATAATGGCACCATTCAATAAGCCACATGATTTCCTATTAGTCTTCCATTGTAACCACGTTACTATCTTGTACTAATTTGGAGATATAGTCACTCATTTGCCAAAATTAAAGGGGTCACATGACCCTGAACATGCCTCTTTCAAGGTTAATAAATCACGTATATGCTATTAATCGACAGGTCAATCTGAATGCCAAATTTGACGTGTCCAGCTTCACCTATTTCCGAGATATGATGGGCCTCAAAATTTAAAAGTGGGACACATGCTTGTTTGGGGATTGTTTGTCACCTAGGTACAAAACTTGAAGGCTCTAGCTTCACGCATTCCAATGATATGGCCCAAAACGTAAAAACAGGGGGTGATTTGGAATGATAGTGATTCGGGATGATTGCTGTTACTCAAGGTGGTGGGCAATGTCACCATTTGTTTGATTGCATGCGACTTCCTATTCACCTTCCTAGAAAGATAATCGACATCTATCTTGTACTGTTTTCGAGATATAGCAAGTTACTTGTCAAAAGCTGAAATTTTTTCTACCCCACGTGTATTTAGCACCCCCTGTTGAGGTAATCCCATTTGAATCTCACTGAGAACTTTGGCGTAAGAAAACAAGAGTCCTAGGCAATGCTAGGCGATTTGATCAACAGCGTGAAAATATTGTGCAGCTTTATTCTAGCTTATGACAGATGGACAGACAGACAGAGGGCTACAGCATAATGCACTAGCACAACATCGCATACTAAGAACCAATAGAAACGTAAATGGTCTCGTGCAGAGTCTACTAAAATCAAATGCTTCTTGAGGCTTTACACTGTATATATTTCCAAAGGGGACAGAAGACGATAACCCTCAAAAATCAACTTTATTCCAATTTGGGACACATTTTATAGTCGACTTTATTCACCAAGTTAATTGGCAGCAAACAAGAAAGAATAAACGCAATAAATAAAAAGAAAAAGAAACAAATAATGTCCTAATGGCCACGGGTTACACACTCAAAACAAATAATGTCCTAATGGCCACGGGTTACACACTCTCTACTTGAGCGAACAGTTGACATAATACGTTGTCAGACTGAACGTATTTGGCCATAAACCTCTGCTTACGCTTGGCTATCAGCATCTCCATTTCCAGTGGGCCAAACCAATATCGACACTCTGCAATTATGTCCATCGACATAGTTCGAAAGACCTTCGTGGAGATCGTATTTAAGTTAAAGTCTAATGACCTCATCTGAGTTCTATATACTGGACATGCCTCTAAAGCATACAGTAAACATGGCATACATTTGAATCTGATCAACTGGAGAATTACTTCCTCTGAGCCACTCCTGCCAATTCTACCATATACTATGTTAAACGCACGAACAGAGTGATGCTGTGCCATTGTTAAGGTTACATTTAAAATACCTTGCTCTGACAAAATGAACCCTAGGTATCTAATTGAATCAACTCATTGTAGAACGTAACCATAAGAGCTGACTATGTCGTAACATACATTACGATGAGGGCCAATTCAATTCCAATTTTGGCAGATCAGTAACTAATAAAGCACTAGCAGATTGGATTCATGCTTGTGGTTAATACAGTGTGTCCTCTATAACACCGTGCAAAGCTGGAGCCACTGTCAATGACTTGAGCATTTAACCACGCACAGACTATAGTCTTAACAAATTTAAATTGAAACAACGTCCTGAAATGCGGACAGCACGTGATTTCTGAGAACCTGTTCAGACTGTACAAAATACTGCAACATCGGTCATATCAGCATATAAAACTAATTCAGAAAATACATGTACATCTGTGATTTGTCATGATCGTATTGTTATGAAAGACCAGAATGAAAGAAAAGGTGCGTCGGACAAACCAGGAAGAATGCTATTGACAGACTCATCCAGGCAAGTGCAACGTAGTAGCCAGTTGTGTAGAATGCCAGACTCGCCAGCAGAATGACAATCATGCTACACCAAATACCATCAGTCAGTCGAGTACAACTCGTCATACAGACAAACATGGCACGCATCACTGATACCATGACTGGGGAAATGGAACAGCAAGCTCTTCATATCATCAATGGTAAGAACAGCAACCATTTCACAGCCATTATGCTGGTGCACCTGTGTTAGCCAGCATCGTCAGTTAAATACTGGAGGATTTTAACTGTGCTAAGTTTTACTGTCCACATGCCCTCACTGGCAGCAACCAGTACATTGGCAACTAGAAGAAGCCAACACTCACAAGAGTGCAAAGATCACACCGGCAATGTTTCTGTGACTCGTTACCTTTGACCGTTTGACCCCAAATAAATGGGCTTCCACGACTCATCGTCGAACATTTCTACATCCAGTTTGGTGATCCTAGCTGCATCAGTTTTGAGACATCGTGCTGAAGAAACAGACAGACACACAGACAAACCGAGGTAAAAACCCTACCCCGTGACTACCGTCATCATGGGTAATAAATGTAATAATGAGTACTTTAGTAATGTTACATAAATGTAACATCTAACACAAAAATGTCAGGTGTAACAACTCACAACTTTTAACAGAAAAGGTTAAGGAACACATTTTTCACTCATAATATAATAAATTCAATGATTTACTCTGTTATCCAGTAACACGACAGCATAGTTTTCGATACTATACTGCACAAGCAGTAAGCAGTTAATACAGTTCACAGACCCAATGTATTTGTAGCCACAATAACAGAGAAGGTCGAGCAGCTTGAGCGTTGACGTGACGTTCATGATGTACAGCGAGAACAACAGAGCAAGTATCTCAATCACAGTCCAGATCAGAGCCGTGCTTGCAGTTATACCGAGCTGCTCTGGCGAAAACCTTCATCAGCACACCGATATCAGACAGTTGCAACCAAGACAAAATACTAACAACGACATGTACAGACATCACATGCAGACCGCACGACACTCTATGTCAGTTGACATCTTGTCAACTGCAGAACAGCTTTATGAAAAATTGCGCACAAAAAGGCCTGCTGTAGGTGAATAACTTTAAAGGTCTTTGGTAAAGGTAATTTAAAGGTAATTGGAAATGGCGCTACTTGATGGGCCATATATCGCTTCCTATAAGTGGTCGATAGTAACAACGTTATCTCCTAGTAATGTACGGACACTTTGGAACCAAGACACTTTGGTATCAAGACATTCTGGGACAATAGTAATGGTGTAAAAGTGTCACAGGACACTTTGGCACTGTCTGTTGGACAATTTGGCAGCACTGCAGAATTGTCCGAACAGTTCGGCAATACTACTGAAGTGTCTGTAAGACATTTTGGCAGCACAGCTGATGTATCTCAAGGACGTTGATAACAAGTTAACTGCGAGCTATAGGACATGTCATTCTCTGCCTGGATAGTCTAATACAGTTCAGCAGTAGTGACATCTTTTGATAGGTACCGTAAGTAGTAAAACTGTAAGTAAGATCACAGGTACCAACTTTCTTTTTTCCCCCTTTTTCTTCTTCCCTTCTGCCTTTTTTCGATTACTTCACTCCTAAGGAAGGCCTCTAGTAAGTGTAAGTGGTCAGCAGTGACTACACAGTAAGGCATTAAAATTACTGATGGTACTACCTATGAACTGTCTGGACAGTTCAGAGGTATATACCGTCAGTAATTTTAATGCCTTACCGTGTAAGTATGTAAGAATATTTATATAGTGCAGAAAATCATGCGTCACACTGCGCTGAAGGGGCCTTCCTTAGAAGTGAAGTAGTATTGCCAAAGTATCTGCAGACACTTTGGTAATACAGCTGAAATGATTCTATCCCAAAAATCTCACGGTGCCAAAGTGACCAGTAACCTTCCAAGATATTGCACTGTTTCAAAGACATTACCACTTTTAAAGTAAATGTGACTGTGTGTGACCTTAAGAAGTCCTATAGTTTTGATATGACATGTCAAAGTTATAGGCTACATATTCTTGCCAATTCGTGTGTAAGCATATCCTAGCCAATATGTGCTACAGTTGCAGAGGTATGGAATTTAGAAAGGTTTCAAAAAGTGAAGCAACTTTCAAGGTCATTCAAGGTCACTGGTATCAGTGTCATTTAATAAGCTGCAAATGACTTCTTATTAGCATTCTATTGTAACTGTATCTCTATTTTGTACCCTCTCCGAGATACTGTCACTTATTTAGCAAAATTTAAAGAGGTTGCATTACCTAACACAATCCATATGGGGTAATCAATCACGTGTAGGCATTCTAAATATATAAATCAAGATTCAGAATTTTAAAATGGGGTGATGTGGGGTAGCTAAGGCAATTCAAGGTCACCAGCAATGTTACCTATTGATACAGCACACACAATTTCCTCGTCATCTTTCACACAAAATATGTCGTTGTCTTGTACCATTTCCATGATATAGCGAGTCACCTCATAAATGTTACAAAATTTTCTCTCCTCCACGTGCATTCGGCTTGTGGAATATCCTATAAGAATTTCACCAAGATCTTTGGCGTCAGAAAACTAGAGTTCCTGGGCCATCACGTGGCACTGTTTGCACGACAATAAGTTTAGCCATTTTGATAGAACACCAGGCTGTGACAGACAGACAGATGGATACAGAGCCACAGCATGTACTGTGCTAGCACAGTGTCGGCTGGTAAAACTGCTGAAGTCAGTCAACACAAAACAGTCATAGAAATGGCTAACACAAATGTTGATAAACCTAACAACATTGTTTTAGAACATTATCAGCCTTCTGCACTACCTCAATTCACAGCCATCAAATATTTTTAAAAATTAAAAAACAATGACCGATTAAGGTTTTATGTCCCACTTGACACTGAATAGGTTGTTTAGTTGAACACTTACATTTAAAAACTGTTCACATGTTTGCGTCACTGTACACAACTGTTGTATACAATGCACTTCTGATTATTTTCCCTCATAACCTCCAGACAATCATCATGGCTCTGATGCTGTCTATTGGTACGGAGCAGAAAATATGGTAATGGTAAAAGTAGGTTTGTATAGCGCATTGTCACATGGTCTCTAATGCGCTGTGCATGATAGTAACTAAAGAACAGTCAAGTTTTCAAGCCCCGTTTGAAGGACACATAATCCTGCTGTGCACCAAGGTCATCAGGCAAACAGTTCCAGACTGTCAGACCCTGCACAGCAAATGCTTGATGCTCGACGGCCAACAGTGGAGAGCCGGTGTCGTGGCACCACCATCAGCTGATGTGTGGCTGACCTGAGACATTGCCTGCCTGAGACATCGGTGACCAAAATAAATAGTGAGTTAGTTAGTTCGAGTTTAACGTCCCCTTTCAGCACAAATATGGCTATATCAGAGATAAAAGGTGAAGGGTGGAGACTAGCCATCTCTACCCAGTGAAGGAAGGAAGGCCAGCGATATATTAACCTCAATCCTGGCCGCCTTTTTGTTCAGCAGCCACCCAAAAGGGAAAGGGATCGAGAGGCTCATCTAAATTATTACGCCAGCGCCTACAACAGGGGAAGACAACTATCACACCGCAAGACTAAACGAAACCAAATACAACAAAATATGAGAATAAATCTTAACTAAGCAATACAGATGACATAATCATAACACAAAAACAAACTAAACCCAGGTTCGGTCGCCTCCTACGACCTCACGCCTGGAAACGGAGTGGGACTATTCTGGTAGAAAGGGATCGGA
>Ga0209363_1000455_pt1 | contig 15840 bp, 5 predicted proteins | sample WorMetexBAHAMAS3_FD_187385 | JGI IMG/M metagenome (GOLD analysis project Ga0209363, IMG submission 187385) | Marine gutless worms symbiont microbial communities from Max Planck institute for Marine Microbiology, Germany - Inanidrilus exumae... | ecosystem: Host-associated > Annelida > Digestive... | reverse complement strand
TGAGGTCATGGGTGAATAAAAGGATGCCAAAACTTGTATGGTAGATCACGATTTCAACAGGATTTTGATTTTTTTCATGAATAATTTTACTAACAAAAATTTTTGTTTTGAATGGACTTCATTCTGACAGTGTCTTCTCTGAAGATTTAGATAGTCTTATGTCTGATATTGGCATGCATTATTTAATGACTGTGAAAGACCAGTACATACTGCATTGCCCACTAGGACCAGTAGATGTGCATAATGTTGAAATTGCAGGGCTGGTTGTAGACTTAGTTGGCCATCGGCACTGCCTATCTTCTTGTTGCTTGCTGCATATTGTTTGCATACTTGTTGATTTACACAGTTTGTGTAATTCTGATTTACAGCAGTTTATTTGACATCACATGACTCATGCTATACAGACAGCTATGTTATCTCTGCATGCTGTAGGTGGTGTATGACATTGAGTACAAATGTTGTTATTTTGTGTAATGCAGCAGCATCGGAGCAAAACTCTCCGCGACGTTGGGCATCTGAGCGTCCAGGAACGCCTCGAGTGCCACGTGACGTCCAGTGCAGGTCAAGGTCTGAAGGTAATTGGGAACATATTCAACTTATAAGTAGCAGCTAACTTGCAGTACATAAGTGTGTAACTCACTAAACTTTGTAGCTTGCATGCCATGCTACGAGTGTAAACTGCAAGTGGTTGTAGGTCACATCCAAATTAAAGAAAACAAACTGTTTTCTTTAATTTGGATGTGATCTTTCCAAATAACACGAAGATCACAAACATAGGAGCATTACATGGCATATATAAGTACTACAATTGATCTTTTCAGCCAAAGGCTGGATTGGTACAATAAAAAGACACCTGTTAAACATCTACAATATGCACATAATAGAACTAATGGAGCTTATGAAGAAACCTGCTGCGGCTGCTATTAAATTAGTTGATTTATGGTAGTGTTGTTTGTTACAGTTCATGATGGGTTGGGTTGTTACAGATTATCGAGATGGTCTGTTAAAAGTTCGACATTCTGGTCAGAAGAGGCCTACAGGCACTGAGTCGAGCACAGTTGTGCAGTTGGAACCGCGAGTGATGAGCAGCAGTCAAGAGTCATCAGCGTCCAACCACAACGAGTTGCTTGCCTTGCTGCCTGAACACTCAGAACTTAAGTCCACGGCACCTGCACAGTCAGACTCGAGGTGGCGGTATGTATCTGTTTTATGTCTTACTGTCATGTATGTGGTTGTGCACATATCGAAACTCTGCAGCGCTGGGTGTTTGAACATTCAGGAACTCCTAGTGTCCAACATGCCCTATGGTGAGACACGTTGAGTATTCGCCATATACCCCATTAAGCTTAGGCCAAAAAGACGCTGCACACCCCATTAAGGTTAGAAAAAAGATGGGACAGCCAGATGGACATACATCATTTAATGCATGCCAGTCCAATGCATGATGTTTACCGCTAGATGAAGTCAGCATAAAAACAAATGCTTGGGTAGTTAGAGGTCCTGATCTTCATCAGGCCAAGGTCTGATGGTAATTGAGTATATATTTAAGGTACGATTATATTTTTCATCCATCAACCCAGCAGACAAAAATGGCTGGTAGAAGAGGAGAGTGTTCTGGTAGATCTTGGAACTCTTTTTCAGACTATCTCAGGGTGTCTGACATTTGTGTTGACAGTTTCAGACATTTGCTAAAGATGTAATTGTTTGCATGGTACTAGAACATTTAGCACTTTATCTTGTGACGATGCGCTTTATAAGTTTACATTTATGTTACATTTACAGAAGACATATATTGCTGTTGAAGGAGTGCCATTATATGTTGCTGACATCATACACTGTTAATGTTGACGCTTAGTAATGTGTACAAAAATGGGAAAGATGGTTCATCAGCTCATAGTTTAATGCATCAGACTTTCACAGCACGGTTCTTGCAAGCATTTAAGTTCTGTAATAAAATGTACTAAAATTTCACAGTTTCTTTACTACGTAATCTTGAAAATTTTATTTCTCCGGATAGAGAATTGAAATTGAGTCCCGTCTTAATTGAGAGTTGACACTCCTTATCATTACTAAGCTGAAATAACACGGTCAGAATGCTTTGATGCTTATAAGACAAATTCATTGACACTGAATGCACCCTGTAACTGCTATGTTTGTTGACGCATACCTGATTTAAACTGAGTACTTCAGCCCCTGCCCTCCAGTAGACAGCATCTGAGTCTGAGTGATGTTGATTGTTTGGCGGTTACGAGGGAAAATAATCAGAACTGTTTTGTGCTGTATTTTGTATGACAGTTGTGTACAATGACACACACACACACACACACATGTGCACACGCGCATGAATAGTTCTTAAAATTTGCATGTTGGTTTAGGTTTAAATTTCGTTTTTGTGTGTTCAAGCTCAGCATTTTTCTGTTAGCTTAGATCGTTTTATTCCTGTGTTGCTTGCTTATTTGTGTTGGGTTTAGTTTCTTCAGTACCAAGCCAAGAGATTGGCTAAGAAGAATGTCTCAGAAATGACAATTTCTGTGTTGAATGGGACGAAAAACCTCAATTCAGTCAACCAATTAGTAGTTCAGCTTATTGCTTTCAACACATACTAATGTTGCAATGTATTACTTTCTGGTAGCACAGCATTAAGGATGAATAGTAAGATTGAGTCATTCGTAAGTGTTGTTTTTGATGCATATTGACACAAGCATTTAATAATCGTTGATTGATGAAACAGGTTGCGGCATTCATCAGGACCTCATAGTGTTCGAAACTCGTGGTGTAGTTCTACCCACTCTGAACAAGCAGGAAAGAGTGCCGAAGCTCCGGCTGACGATGTTCCACCAAATAGACACATAGCCAAGTCACACGATGACACCAGTGAAGGCGCCGTTCACTGCTTCCAGGACGAATTTGGTGTGCACATTTCAGCATTTATTGTAACTTCGTTTGCATGTATTGTTTCTTATGACATTAATTTGGTGCTGGATAGATTTGTTTATCATTCACATACCTGCGTGCTGATCTACTGATGAATGATGTTTTTGAGTACTGGGATTTAGTTTTGTAAGAAGCAAATGTTGTAAACAGTGTAGTAACGTTTGCTAATAAATGGCATAAATCACAGAATTGCTGTGTTGGACAAATTTAGATAAAATGCAACAGTATTTCTTGTAGTCATTTTCTCTCTTAAGTTGAACAACAAGTAGTATTGCATCTTAGTTGTGTTGGGTCAGGTATAAGTTCTCCCATACTCGTTACCAAGCGTTGGTCCTGGAGCTGATCCCGGTGCACAGGCAGTCAACCCGCAGGTGACTTGAAGTCTTTAAAGTCTTTCCTACCCGGCGGTAGGCTGCCATTACTTTCCGCCAGGCTTGCAGTTACCTTCCCAGCCGAAAAGTCACTGCCCATCGGCCGGTACCAAATTATACTGCTTGGGGACAGAGGCACACGCGTGTGAGCAGCTTGCCCAAGACTGTTACCTGGAAGTGGACCGGTCGAGATTTGAACCCACGACCTTTAGGATCGCGAGCGAACGCTCTACCGTTAAGCCACACAGGCCACTTGGTCAGACCCTACTAATTGTTATTAACTGTTGTGCAGATTGATGAAACTAGGCGGAACTGTGGCTTGTTATACTGACAGTCTGGTATTGCTTATATAGAGTGTGTATATAATGGTAGACATAAGATACGCTGATGTAGATAGTCTTCTGCAAACAGCCACATTGTCTACCAAGATCAAACGTTGCCTTCTGATGACTACAGTGTTTTAAGTTCACACTGCAGACAGATACGGGGCATACAGATATTTGACAAATATTATGTTGTATGATGCCCACTGGTTTGTGATGTGAAGTAGGGTGTCACATGCTGGCTGTGAATACAGCACAAATTGTGTGTTTCAGGTAACTGGTTGACATATACCTTCGGTGAAAGTGGTGTTGCAGTGGTTGCTGCACCTGTGCAAGATAAAATTGATAAACTGAAGGGGTAGGTTTAAAGTTGCTAGTTTTAGCTGCCTGTTACCGTATACCTTTTCCTAAAGTAATATAATCAGCAGTTGACTGTTCTCATACATTCTTGTCTGTTGATTGTGCTGGAATAAGACTTCCAAGGTGGTGTTTATGTAATTATGTAATCATTATCTATCCCAATTATGTTATGCTGCGTAATTTGCAGTTGTTTTCCTCATTCACATTTCATAGAAATCCACTTTAAGCATATCTTGTATTTGCTGTACTGACCATCAGCAACACAAGCTTCTTGTTAACTGCCACTTTTTGACTTGTTAGATTTTTCAGCTTTCCATGTTAATGGTAATATATGGTAAAAACTGGCCAGTTTACAACCAAGCGTAAGGGCAACAGAGTCATAGCTCTGAAATGGCAAATATCACTTTGGTAGGTCTCCACCTAGAACGTTAAGCATGCCCTTACCAGCAAAGTCATGTAGCAGTTGAACTATGATTTTTGGCATGACTTGCAGGTAAGGGCGTGCTTAATGTTCTAGGTGGAGTCCTACCAATGTCATATTTGCCGTCTAGAGCTGTGACTCTGTTGCCGTTACACTTGGTTGTAAACTAGCCAGTTTTTGCAACTTATATTTGCTGTTTAAGATATAATTTCAAATGTCTGTTCAAAAGATTTTTGAAAAGGGTCACATGGGCATTGCAGAGATATGGCGATTTTTAAATTTTAGAATAATGGCTGTCTTCAGTCTTAGATTTCTAAACACTCAAAAGTTTAATGGCTGATAGGATTAATAGAATCAACATGTATCATCATACCAAATTTCGTAGTGACAGGTCGAATTTTTGCTGAGATATAGCGATTTAAATGTTACCAAGTGGAGGCCATCCACCATCTTGATTTTTAGGAATTCAAATTTTTAACTTATGATACGGTTCTTGGGGTAAATATGTATTGCAGTGCCATATTTCGCGCCAATTGGTCAAGCCCTTGCCGAGATATGTCCGTTCTTTGATTTTTCAACATGGCGGCCGTCCGCCATCTCGGATTGGTATACGCCTGTTTGGACCACCTACAAAGAATATTTGGTGTTCTTTGTCACTGTGCAAAATTTGGTTTGAATTGGTGCAGTAGTTTTAATAATATGTAATATTTAGTATTTTGAGCATTAGGCTTAAAAATACCTATTAACGCCCATTTTTGGGATGTTTTGGGGTAAAAATGGGGAAATTGGAAACGTTTTGTAGTTTTATCCCTGTATGAATGCAATAACCTGGGATTGACATCAATTGAATCAAACATAAAAATCGCACAAATGCCTGAGCATGTTTTCGTACTGGAGGTGGATGTTTTAAGCACGTGATTTAACTTTTAAAGATAAAAGGTAAAGGTCGGATTCTTCCATAGCACTACTTATGTGGCGATGCCGCGACCAGCCATGCTGTACAATCGTAGGAAGTGGCAGTTGATTGGCAAGAGCTAATGGTGTGGGAGCGCAATGCTGCAGCTACAACACACACCACCGCCCCAATCAACCACACCAGGCCTTCATCCCATAAGCATTCACCAGATGGCGCCGCCCTTGCGAGGAAGCAAACATCCGATTACAGCTTATTACTCGACCTCGAAAGGATGAAAGGCTGAGTCGACCTGGGTGTTTGATTACATACCGAAATGAAGTGTCGCCTCCAGGAATTGAACCCGGACACCTCACCCATCACAGTACCAACCGGGCTCGACGTAGAGTAACTTCGTGATACGACCAACTCCATTACCACTATGCCGCGCCACCAACCCGGCGTGGCGTAGCCTGCTTAGTAGTATTTATCAGGTGGAATGATTGCGTTAGTTATTAGTTTGCACCGTTTTTGTCACCTGATTACAATGATGAAGTCGTATGTTGCATAAACGTTGCAGTTTTATGTTTTGTTGCTCACTTTGTGTGCTGTCTGATAATGTCAGTGACACTAGTTCAGGCGAATCAACTTTTCCTGGACTGGACATCCTATGCAGACCATCTTCATTGAGGCCGACCAGTTCTTTCGTCACTGGAGACATTGCAAATGCGAGCTGTTGTCATGGTAACTCATCGCCATTGACGTCAAGTGCCGACAGCAGCAGCAGCAGCGGTGACGATATCGAATTTACAAACGACACGAGTAAGACGAGTATCACCGAAAAGCGGCCGAAACGTTATTACTGGCTGCAGCTTTGGCCAAACAAATGTGTTAAAGTGCAGCTGGATCGACTAGACTTGCTGGCGATGCTTGATAGGTATGCTGCACATTGTCCAGCGATTCACATAATGGAACAAAGCTGTCATTTTGTGCTTAATTTTTTAAATTGTCGATTACAAAGTTCTCAGAACCACTCAGCTTTTATGTCTCCATAACCCTGTCTGTCCCATGGCCGCACTCATAGATGACTTCCTCCTTCTTATGAACGAAAAGACCAAATCTTATGTAATCACTTGTGCATTGGATGCACTCGTTAAACTCATTCTTTTTGAACACATGGATTCTCCTAAATGTATACAAAGTAGTAGTCATCTGCTCTGTGTCAAACTCATACTAACAGAATATATTTCTTGTGATTAAACACAACATCAATACTATTCCTCTTCTGATCTTAGAAACATCTTCAATCACATTCCCAGCCAAAATATACTAAACTTTATTTTTAAGAAGTCAAATTATATGATAAATTGTAATTTTAAATAGAACATCTTACACTAATTATACATCTCAGTTAATTAATTTACCTAATTACTGCTTATGTATTCAATCTAGAACTACTATTATTTTTATTTTTAATGTATCTTACTTCAAAGAATTGACTCCTATTAACTTATAATATTTACGATATACGTTTAAGATGCGATATGACCTGAATTGTGTTGAAAGTGCCGTTAAGCCCCAGTCAACCAACCAACCACTCAATATGATGTCCCGAGGTGACTCACCTTGTTACTCACCAGCCAGAAAACCCACCGGGGAGGCCTAGGGCTCGGCGGATTAGTCCATGAAGAAACCAAACGGTTGAAATGTCAACACGGTCTTGCCTTCCTGTTGACCACTCAACCATGGGATAATATTTGTATGTCGCACTTTCAGGCATGCGTCGTCTGTATAGTATCTTATCATGCCATGCTGTGCTGCATTGAGAGCATCGGCAGATTCTAGAAGCCATATGACCATTATTATTATTATTATTATTATAAATGAATATTATTTAGGTGCCGTTAAGTCACAAGAACTGCTAGAGCACCTGACAAGATTGACCATGCGTAGTATGTCTGGATCCTAAATATCATTCATACATTAATTCTGTTCTGTCAAGTGCATCTGTAGTGCTTTACATAGTCGGTGGGTCTGTACCTGTGCACGTATATGCAGTTGGTATGTTGACATTTCGTAACTGTTAAAATCATGTGTTGTAATGGGTTCTGTAGTGTTCTAAGTGACTGTTGTTAGTACTGTTATGTGTGTGATTTCTGAACATAGCATTCATTGTGCTGTTTGATAGTGCCTACGAAGTGTTGTAAAAGATCTGGGGTGCTATTCACAAAAGTTCGTACGCCAGTTTTTGTGCATAGATTTTGCGTACACAAATTCTTACATGTGTAACGTTATTCACAAAACTTTCTTACGTATGAAAAATCGTAAGTTCGTGCCTAAATGTACGCATGATGTCAGCTGTTGTATGATAGAAAATTTTTGTGAAGATAGTGCATTGGTGAAGTTACCTCAATGTTTGGTTTTATAATCACAGCAGAAATTTGTTTACGGCAATGCTTGTAAAATGTAAATAGAAAACTTGCATCATTACACCAAATAGAAAAATTACGTCATTATTTACGTCAATAGGATTAAGGTTAGTGTAACGTACGACAGTTTTTTTCAACATAACTGTCTTCATAGAAAATGCACGTTTAAATAAGAGAAACTGAACAAAATAATCACTACAAGCAAAAAGATGGTAAATTTGCATATTTTTTATCATTTTAAAAATAAACTGACAAATCAAAAACGCTACTCAACGAGCACGCCCATTGAAGTAGGCGTTCTATAAATAGAATACGATTGAGCTGCATGTATGTAAAACAGTTTTTACGAACTGATAGTGAATAGCATGTACGAAAAATCACAGAACTTGTGTACGACGGAAATTTTTGCATACGTATGCACATAATAGTGAATAGCATGCCGGATTGTTGTATGTGTGCTGTTTGTTACCATTTCAGGAATACTGTGCCAGAAATGATTATATCGATCCTGCTGGCTGTTGGAGTGTGCCTATTGGGCAGTGTACTGTTATCACATGGTTTCTTTCATGACTTTGCAATATTCTGGCTGTGCTTCGTCATAGCTGGATGCCAGTATTCACTTCTTAAGGTAGGTTTGTTGCCAACAAATGCCATGCACTCCTGTAATGTGTGTTAGCCAAGATGTTTATTGTTTTGTGCATTGAACAAACCCCATCTCGGTGGAATGTGCAATTGATATCAAGCCTAATGGACTTAGTCACATACAACTATTTATTTTTGTTTGAGTTTACACTTCAAATTTTATTTTAAGTCTGCTAATTGAGACGTGAAACTAAAATTTGGCAGTTATGGTTAGCATTGCTGTAAGCATAATTCATTGTTGTGTAGTAGTAGTTGAGATCATCATAATTAAGAACAGCAAGGAACCATGAGAGCCTGAATTAAGTCTTTTTTTCTGAAAAGTTAAGCCATGTTTGTGGTTTTTGATTTAATAGCTAAATTTTCTTTGCACTTACATTCAAAAGTGGATGCTATTAAGTTATAGTATGTGCCGTTCGGTTATTATGCTTAACCTTTTTCCATTACGAAAGCTGGAAATATGTTAGTAATTTATTCTTCTCGAATAAAATGCTATGACGAATGTCAAATTTTGCAATTTACGTTCATCGAAAGTAATTAGTCTTTCTTGGATAATTCGTTGGCAGACAATGTTTGACAGAGATCATGTACATACCCTAGGCCAAACAATTTGTTGTGCATTTTGCAAAATTGTGAGGTACTTATAACTGATGTTTTTCATGATATGGATTGCCTTACGTACGTCACCAGTTGCTGATTTTCGCATGTGTTCTAGGAGTGATGAGTGTGTGAGTGACCAGTGACAGACAGCTGCAGCCATTGTAGATGCCATCAAGGAGCAGCATTTATAGACGAATGCTGCAGTCATGAATTTCAAGTTGAATTGCAATGTTTTTGTTGATTATATAATTTTTTTCATAAGTTTTTGTTAAGGTTCTTCAAAAATCGACATTTTCATAACTTTGTTATAAGGTCTTTGTTAGTGTGGTTATTTTCCTAAGTTTATACTAAGGTCATCTTAGGAAGTTTCAGAAATTAGCCCATAGTCCTGTAAAATGTGCTCCAGTTATTCCCAAAAAGTGTCATTTGTGGGACCCATCCAGGCCTGGAGGAAGTGACAGAAAGGAAGCCCTGTTAAACAAAAACTGAATGTATGTGTGTGTGTGTGTGTGTTTGACTGCTGGCAGTCTTTCAACATTGGTCTTTATGTGATGCCTGGTTGATTCGTTGTGGTGTAGAATATTTATCACTGTGTATGTATTTGTCTTCATTAACGATGAGTTGGAATTTGTGTGACTTGTAGAGTGTCCAGCCAGATGCGGCTTCTCCAATGCATGTAAGTCTGCATTCTCACATAATCACATTGGATGTTGCTCATAAAATGGTTCTAATGCAACCTTGTGTGACTTATTCATAACAAAATGTGTACTGGCACTGGACTGTTTATCACTTAGGGCCAGTTGCAAATTACTAGTATAGATTGGGTAGTAGGTGAGTGAATGCGAGATATGATGAGTAATGTGCTTTGTTTTCAGGGATACAATCGCATGATTGTCTTCAGTCGTCCATCGTACTTCTGTCTCTGTGCATGTCTTACACTTGCATTACACTATGGTAGCCTCACATGGAGCCGAACTGTCTTCACTCTCTATGGTGCTCCGTTTACTGTGCAGGGTTCACTCATCATTGCCCGTGACTTTGTCATCGGTGAGGACTCTATGCCTGTGCTGTCTGTTTGCCTAGTAGTGTTTGAATGATGGCATACTAGTCTACACTAGTAGGCGTACATGCATCTGCTGACTGTTGTGCGAGTTTATAAATTATCTTTACTTACTTACTTAATTTTACGGTGTAGCGTTCAATATGTAATTTTTTTGGCACGTTGGTGCAATATGAGACAGTGTATCAGTATGTATGGGTCAGCATGTAGGCAATCAGATTCTCTATTCCCACCATCTTCACCTCTATTTTAACAGTCATTTTTGATGAACCTCATAGAGACCAGATGGTGGCTTTTTGGCTTAGTGGTAACGTGTTGGTCTCGATCAACGAGGTTAACCTACGCTGAGCTCGGTTAATACTGGGATGGGTGACCATATCCGGGTTCGACTCCCGGAGGCATCACCTTATTTCAGTATGTAACCAACCACCCAGGTCGACTCAGCCTTCTACCCTCTGTGGGGCGGTAAAATGAGTACCAGCCAAAGGGCGATGATGCTCTGCAGCTGGGGCGTAAGGGCAGGCATGGTGTAATTTGCAGGCAAAACTGTGATCCATGTCTGAGCGCATTAGAGGTAGTTACGACGATGCGCTATACAAATCGACGTTTACTTTACTTTACCTTTACTTGCCCTTGTTGTCACCCAACCTGAAGTAAACTCAGAGCGCTGTCCGTAAACAGGAAAAGTCACCCAGTTGCCTCACCTTGCTTTATCCACCTCTGGACTACGGTGGGAAGGGTCATTGTCCTCTCATGCCGGATTCTGACACTGTTGTGCCAGTTATCGGTTTCTGTTGAAAGACCTTCAAACATTGTGTTGCAGCATCGTAGCCATACAGATGCCGAAAGTATAACCTAAGTTGTGTTGAAAGCTCTAGTAAACTTCAGTCTGCCAAACCACCTGTTATTCCTGTAGTAGTCACGTGACTTGTTGTTCGGTTGTAGTGTTCCTCTTGTGTTTGCCGGCTGTTTTCACACTCGGCATGCTGCCGCAGGTCAACACGTTCGTTATGTACATTTTGGAGCAAGTTGAAATTCATGTTTTTGGTGGTACAGGTACGATGCAAGTAGTTAGTTATATGATGCTAGAAGTGCACTGCACAGTGTCATTTTGCACATGTGTGTGTGTGTGTGTGTGTGTACTAAAAATATGGCACATAAATTTAGGAAGATGCCACATTTAGTGAATTATGTCGGTAAATGTATTGCTGGAACACTTTACAGTTCTGATGATTTGTTTTATCTTATTAACATTCTTATTATGCTGTATACTTTGCGTTGTGATTTCATGATGTCATGCATTTTGACATTGTGACAATTCTCTCATTCTGTTTTACCAGTATTTTGTGTGCTCTTCAATACTACTTCAACGATGTCCAAAGGTCTTGTTGGAAGTTTCCTGTATGTAAAATGGTTTTGTGTGTGTGGGTTTGTGTGTGCATTTGTATCGCTATTCCTATTGGGTTTTGCATGTGTAGGGCCCTATTTAGACTAGGTTTTAGGGATGTACAGGATATCCGGTTCCAGTTGGCCAGATATCTGGCCATTTTTCAACGTCCGGCTTTGGCAGGAAAGCTGTAAACTTAGTAATAAATGAGTAAAATTGCTGGTTCAGATATCCGACAGTTTACAGCTCGAAAAACGACCAATGCAGGCACTTAGAACAGTTTTCTAAAATTTGCACGAGCAACGCAAGTGGTGACCATTGACAAAGCTGCGATTATGGCCAGCGAATGGACAGCACATTGCATTTACGTTTGGAAACCGCCCATGTGTTACGTGCATTACACGCGTTACGTAAACGTATGTTTCGTGTGTTATGCACATTGCGTGCATTGCGTTAAATATTCTGCAAGTACCCTTGGACTGGACGTGTAGTCTTAGACTAAAGTGTTAGACATTGGTCTTAGCGAAAGGTAAAGTGACCCAGTAGACGCGTATGTGTGGAAATATAGCACAAATAGCCTTATTATTTGCACTGGCATGTTTCTCACATGCTTGTATTATGGGGCTCCACTTCCTAATGGTGTGAGACAGATTTTCTCAGTAGAGATGGAGCCTTTGATAGATGTTTAGAATAAGTCGAGTCTCACAGATATCCTGTATGAAAGTGTGGAAATTGCTGCAGTAAGCCCTGTATGTCAAAACCTATCAGCATAACAAAGCATGTATTTTATGCTAAAATTAGGCAATAGCAGCTGTTTAGGTTGACTCTTCCGACTCGACCTAATAAAGTGGGTCTCAAATGTCCGTCTCTATGTATGTACGTAAGTACGTGAGTACGTACGTTCGTACCTTCGTCCACAAAAAGTTTCTTTGATTTCAAGGAAATTTGGCATGTAGGTTGAGGTCGATGAGTGATGCACGAGGACGAGGTATGAACCATGACCCGATCCATGGTCGAGGTCACAAGACCTTGAAAGTTGGAAATCCTTCCATTTTTCATAAGCTATCTCCTCCACCATTTACAATAGGAGCTGGCAACTGACCACAGATTCTTAAACTAGGGCACAATATCTAAATTTGATCCGGCCGGATTTTTCATATTTGTCCTACTTTTTGTGTCACGTGACTTTGAACTTGGCAGAAACGTCAGTTGTGAAGAGTCGACTGTCAGTCCCACATGGGGCAAATTTATTCAATCATGTTTTTGAGTCCGTGTTGACAAGTGTTCCGCTTGTGTATGTGCTGCAGCAACAACAAGCCTGCTGGCTGCCACGCTGAGCGTTGTAAGAAGTTGTTTTGCCTCTGTGATGCTGTATGGTCTCTGCTACATTGGTATCAAGGTGAAATATGCATTTTGTCTATTTGTTCCAGTATTATTACAGGTGTAACTGTGGAATGTGGTGTTAAAATAATTTAGTTTTATAGGTCAGACATTTAGGATCTTATGATGAAGCTGAAGATGCTAAATGAGGTATATTTTGTTATTGTTGTTGTTTGTTTGTGTATAGGATTCGTATGGTACAGTATCATCACCAAATACTTCGCAGCATGTCTTGTTTTCCTTCTTCTGTGGTGTTCTAGTTCCAGTGTGTTATCATTTGAGCCGTTGTGCTAGCGATCCTTCTGTTATCGGGTAATGAGCAGAATTGTTTGCGATTTTTAGTAATGTGGTAGTTCTGTTACTGCCATAACACTTGAGTCATGTCATCATTTGATTACTGATCAAGTCAAAAGTTTGATGAAGAGTCCCACGTAGTTAACACCAGCCACAAAGCATCGCCATGTAGACTTTCTTTTTTGACCACTGTTATGTCTCCTGGACTCTGAAATATATTTGGCACTCCCAGTTGGTGTGTATACATTGCCACCTGTATTGCAACAGACTTTTTCCAGGTAAACCTAGGCTAGTCGGTTCTCCCTTGGTTGTCTTCCTTCGTTTGTGCTGAAAGAGAACTTTTGGTGACTTTTGAACTGGATGAACTTCCTGTTAGCCAATGAACAGTGTCGGACAGTAAAAAAGTAAGTACAGTAAACAGTGTATAGCAGTTAGCATCTACTTAGCTTTCATTGCTATGGAAACACACATGCCATATGGGATCACACAGTGTTACATGCCACCCAGCAGAGGTGTGAGTTCCGCCTTTACCCCTAGCCGAAGCAGGTACTCGATTTAGCGACCCCAGAATGATGCAAGGCTGAGTTTACCTATGTTACGTGAAAGCGGACCGGCTGTGATTTGAACTTGTGACCTTTCAGTCACAAGTCCAACGCACTACCGCAGCGCCAACACGCAACAGACGGTGTTGGGTTTCTGCTGGCAAAAAGCTGTTTCTGCCAGATGTGAGGTTTAAACCACTTTAATTAAATCGGTTTAAGTTGGAAAAACCAAAATACTAGTACAATGTTACCTTCTCTTTTGGGATAACAGGATTTCCTGTGTATCTTACAAGACCAACACTCTAACACCTGTGCATTCTTAGTCACACCAGCTGTTGTTTAAAATGTACATCAACGCAAATGAAAACTACATCTGCGATGTCAAGATACAGTAACTAATGGAACTGAAAGCACTGATGCCAACTATTAAAAATCACCTGCTCTAACTCAGCCTTTATTAAACCACTGTTGGATGGCTTCTATGGGAACAGACATACACCGTTTATGCCAGCTTTTTAGTGGCAGTAGCCAAACGATACTCTCTGCCATCAAAATCCAAGAAGAACAGCTCCAGTAGTAACCGGATGCATTGTTCACTATGGCTTCCAATGAGTGCTTCTTTTACACTCTGGGTTTGTGGTCAAAATGGAGTAGTGTTCAGATTTCAGTTACAACTTTACTCCAGCTTTGTTAAAAACCCACTCATTTATTTTCTTTGCTATCCACGAAACCCGCAGAATCTTTCTCAACCCTTTCATCTCAAAGGCGTCAAGACATGTTTCTTTATTCTTTCTGAGTGTCCAGCTTTCTCAGCCGTGGTCTCAGCGCTGGGGTCCAGAGTAGGGTGGACCCCTGCCCGCAAAGAATGAACGAACTTTCACAGCCGTACATTACTACAGGCCATACTAGTGCTTTCATTAGTCAGTCATATTTAAACTGGCAGGTATAGTAACATAATTGTGAGTGTGACAGATGTATGTGATGACCTCCTACAATTGAAGTGCATGCAAACTATGAGTGTAAAGATTTTGATGTGGTACCAGTCATCACTGCTTTCACATGGCTGTTGTATTGCTGTTGACCTGATACGTCTGTGATCATGTGTTTAATAGGCAGCTGATATTTCGTGCGGTCGTGTCAAGACTCCATCGCCAGCATCAGAGTGAAGATGATGGAGAACTTAAGGACCCTCTGCCTGATAAACTTCGATCTTCTGTTGTACGTAGCATCAGCCTGTTACGGAATTCCTCGGCCGTTATTCTGTGTTTATTGTTCAGCTATGTACCTGTTTATTTCATACAGTTGCAGATACAGGGTATTATGGCCAAAAGATACTTTGCTATTGATGTGTGCATGCTGTACACTGTTTACAGTGTGGCCTGGAATATTATGTGTGTGACGTGAAGTATTTGTAGGACTGAATTGTTGTAGTAGACCGAGACATACTGATGATGCTGAGCGTGTATGATTGATTTTGCAGAGAGAACGTTTGAAATCTGATTTGATTGTGTGTGTTGCGTCGTCCGTCCTCGTGTTTGCTGTTAGTGTCAGCACAGCATTCAGCAGTCCTGTATTACAGGTGAGTCTTTATCACTTTGCCTGCAGGGATGGTTGCAAAGTATTGTGATGAGTACATCTGTGTGTATGTCCGTCTGTCTGTTTGTCTGTCTCTCCGCCAAAATATCTCCAGAACCACACTTATGATTTTTACCAATTTTTGATGCATGTTGCCTATGGCCGTGGCTTGATCCTCCTCTGGCATCATTGCGATACGTTGTGTAATTCCAGCTTTGTGGATAATATCACGTATTTCTTCTACTGTGGGCCGTATAGCGGTATGAATATCGCTGCAAACGACGGATTTTGCTTAAATTTACTTATTTACCACAAAGTCGGGAACAGAATTCAATTTCCCAAATTATTAGTAAACGGCAGAATAATTTGGCCTAATTATTTCGAAATTAATTGCAAACTGAAGTAAAAGAGTAACAGAGAAATTTGACGATTAATGGGAAGAATTACCGAAACGCACGTCGCCATAGCTATTGTTACAATGGTAACGATGAACATTTGCAGAGAAACAAATATAGCATGGACATAGATATTCTATGGAAGTAATGGAGGTTGTTTTTAATTGTTGGTGAATATAATTAATAGTTTTAACGTACCTGCAGCCTGAATTGTCAAGTGAATGTGATACATTTGATG
>Ga0209363_1000453_pt1 | contig 15856 bp, 13 predicted proteins | sample WorMetexBAHAMAS3_FD_187385 | JGI IMG/M metagenome (GOLD analysis project Ga0209363, IMG submission 187385) | Marine gutless worms symbiont microbial communities from Max Planck institute for Marine Microbiology, Germany - Inanidrilus exumae... | ecosystem: Host-associated > Annelida > Digestive... | reverse complement strand
TCATAAATCCGTAACTGGTCACTCATTTCGCACGTTATTTATTATTCTGCTCGAAGCTAGGCGTCTGCCGAATATTGGATTCACTTTACGGGGCGATTTGTCGGCGTTCACGCGTTCGGCTATATAACTACGACGAAAGTGAACCGCTTTGGATGAAATCTGGAGCACTCTGAGTACATTGTTGGAGGCTGGCCCTAGTAGATTTTGGGCGCGATCCGCATAGTAGCGACAGTTTGAGAGGGAGGCAAATTTTTGTTTTTTTTTTGTCAGGTAAATAACGCACGATTTCACCGATTTCCCATCGGCCAAATTTCACAAAATTTGAACACAACAACGTCGATCGGTGTCGCGATGAAATTGTGAAAGTTTTAGCGTAAGGGGTTATTTTCAAAAAAAACAAAAATTTCTGACAAAATTCCAACGTCTTGCGACTTCAGGCCGCCATAACTACGCAATGTTTACAGCTGCTATGGGTTATTAAAAATAGATTGAAACAGATTTTGAGATGTTTTCGTGAATGAATCCAGGGTTTGGGATGAACGAATGGACGAAGATGGAGAACTTCAGATATCCTCATGCATGAAGTCAGTGTACGCGGGAAGCTGATAGCCCCTGGAATATGACGCAGTCGTCTGGTCGAGTTCCGACTCAGGTGCCGGGCGTCGTCGCATAATTGAGGTGATCCGGTCGCAGACCGGCGGAGTCGACCGGGTCTTGAAGACCACGCCACGACGTCGGTGCCCGCCCGGTCTCCGTCTGTCGCCCGCCGGGTGGCTGCGTGGCGCCCTGGCCGGTTGGTCCGGAGGATACTGGCTGCAGCGAGACAGATAAAGCAACCAGTTATTTGATGCGACCACTGTGGACGATAGATAGTCTTTCGGGGCGCAGACGAAATACGCAATATTTCCCCTGACCGCTCGCCCCTGAGTCAATAGGATAGGAATAAGGTAGTGGCCGTCTGGAGGGCTCCGTAATACCTCACTGGACCTCCGGAGAACTCAATTGGGTCTGTTTTGATCTGCTGCTGCCGCTAGGAGGCGTGCGAACAGCTGGTACTTTGTTGTTTGTCGGTTTCTAAACCGAAGATGTGAATGTTTTATGTTTTATTACTATCGTTGCTATAGTATCATTTGAACAAATAAATCATTGTCAAATTTCACTGTCACTGTCAGTCGTAAATAATTATATAGCGAATTGTCGCAAAGTGTCTATTGTTCTTTGTACGCCAGTATAGACGAAGAAAAGAAAAGATTTTAAATCACGCCTGAAACTGTCAAATGAGCGTGCCGGTTAACGAAGTCAAGTGTATTGTTTTTTGAGACGCAGTGTATGTACTTCCGGTTTTGTGGATGACGTTATGTTTTCACGTAATAGAGCGAATGGGCAGAATCAGCGACGACGCGTGTGTTTTGTCGTGTTCGCCAGATGGCGGCACCAGTCCAGTGCCAGACGACGTTACGACGTTAGCGTGCAACCGTGAGTAATAACTGGAGTGCTCATTAAAACGAGACAGCCAACGGATGTACATGTATGCGTGTGTGCTGATGGCAGTCTATAACAGGTCATTCGTTGCATGTCAACAAACAGTCTAGTAGTTATATATATATATATTTTAATCTGTGTCAGTTAAGACATCTTATTGTTGGCGAATCAATCTTCGCTGTGTGTAATCCGGTCTCTGCTGATTTTGCTCCGAAGATTCTGCTACAGCGTATAGAAATGCGTTACATCGACGCATATTTCATACGTGACTTGGACGCTTTTGTACTGTGCAAAATGTTGCATTTATTGGATCCGTCGAAATGCAGTGGCACATTTCGTACAGTCGGAACAATTACGTTTGAAGTGATGGTTATTTTGCAACTGAGCAACTGATCGTGGGTATGTTTTTTTGAATCATTATGTTGTCTAAAAGCTTTGCGCCGAGTAAGTTCCATGGCAGATTCCATCACTAGACTTATCAGAAGCTTGCTTTTACGACACGATACGGACAGACGGGTTTCAACACATAATGGACCTTCTATATGGGAGGGGAGGGACGCCATGGTAAAGCTTTTCGACTTGGTCTATCACCTAGTCCCTTTTTGGTAAAAAAAGCTACAGGTAGTCCCATGATCTCTAAGGACCGCTGGGGTCGGTTCCGATCTCCGGTTTATAGGCAGACAATCCGCGAGTGACGTTAGTCGTTTTGTACACACGTGCACACCTGACGACGGCTGCCAGTACTCTCAGCCGGGCCCGCGGTTGCCTCCCCAGCCACTGATCGTCACCGTCCTTTGGCCGGTACTCATTGCGCCTAGCCACGGGCGTATAGCCGGGCTGAGTTGACCTAAGTGGCTGGTTGCATATACCAAGATGGTTTACCCGTCCTGTCGGTCACCCATCCAGATGCTAACCGGGCCGGACGTTGAGCAACCTCGTTGATCGAGACCAACGCGCTACCAGTACGCCACGGCGTCAAAACAGTGCAAACGTACACGCTCACTTATATGCACGTCTTCGAGCGACTGCTGAATAGATATTTCTATACGGTGCGTGAAAAATGTTTACCGTATGTCTTCGTGAAAACTATAGGGCTGATGCCAACCGTCATGGTTTCGCTGGGACCGTCCGGGATCAGCCGGACGCGTCTCGTGTCCGGGATCCATATGGTAGTGTTTCGGAACTAACCGGATTTTTATCAAGTATGTACACTGTACTCGAACAGTTGTGATTTCAGCTTTTAGTCAATTGTATCACTCACCGTCAGCAACTAATCTGCACATTTACTCTCACGTCGTTGTGTTTCTACGGCGAATAAAGGTGAATATATAAAACGTAAAAAACAAAAACAAAACAGACAAGTCGCAGCTGTCGCAAACGAACCCGCGCGACGCGCTGCGTCACGCCCATCGTGTCGTAAACAAAGTGTGATGGCACCACTTGCGACGATCGACGTGCCGTGGCGACGGAAAAGCAGAAAAATTTGCCAAGTTCGGAGTTTTTGACAAAGTTGCAGAGGGAAGTGCCCTTATTTTTGGAGATACCCGAATTCCCCTACCGCACTGTGTAGGAACGCATCTGTGCCAAGAACCAACTCGATCCGTTTAGCCGTGTCGATTGAACATCGACTTGTGACTAACAGACAGACAGACACACACAGACAGACAGCCATAGCATGTGCCGCGCTAGCATAGCGTCGCGCGGCAGAAACGCAGCGGTCGGTCGTCGAGAATGCCGCGTGGACAACGAAATGTCGTCAGTAGCAGGAGACCAGAAGACTCGGCCGCCAGTGAAGTCAGTGGTCGCGTTCAGTGTTTTTTCGAGCTATCGATCGATCATCCCCGAATATACACGATGTAGCAGAAATCACCATTTCGGTCCGGATTATGTTTCTCGAATCATTGTTCAGCTGCGTAACGGCTCCGAGCAAGGTGTTCACACCTACAGGGTGGGTCAAAAAAGTGATACATCTCGTACATTACATTACATTGTACGAGATGTATCACTTTTTTGGCCCACCCTGTATGTGCCTCTGTCATCAAGCTGTATAATTTGGTACCGGTCAATGGGCGGTGACGCTTTGCGGCTGGGAAGGTAACCGCAGGTCTCGCATCACGCTGGCCGTATGCTACAGACTTCAGTGGTCTGACCACCTACGGGCTCAAGGCCTATGAAAAAGAGATGATCACCCTGCCTAGGCTTCGACGCAATATGTATACCCTGTACATATACCTTCATAAACATAGCCTACCTTCATAATAGCAGTATTATAGTTAGCAGCATTGTTTTTGTAGGACTATGTGTGCAGCAGTGGAACAGAAGTTCTGTCGCATTTCGTTTACATTGCCTGTAAGCCTGCGTAAATTGCGGTAACTTATTTAGTACTGTTAAGTATTAATAATAATTTAAGTGAAATTTTGGCCTTGGCCTCGGCTTCAAAGCCAAATGTTTGGTTTTAACCTCGGCATTCGGTCCAAAATTTTGGCCTCGGACTTGTAACATTGGCCTCGGCCTCATCCTTGGCCTCAACATTTTGGCCTTGGACTCGGTTTTGAGGCCTGAGGTCGAGGTCGAGGTAAGAAGGCCGAGGCCAATGTTACGAAACCGAGGCCAGAACGTCAGGCCGAAGATGAGGCCGATGCTTACGCCAAGGCTAAATTTTTGACCTCGTGGCCACTCTGACTTCGAGGCCTTAACGTCTTTGATGCTTACGAAGCTTCTGTTGTCTAACCTTAAAAATAAAAGTAAATTGGTTACAAATGATCTATGGTTATTATTGACTCCACCCCTCCACCCGATATGAATAGGTTGCGAAACAGGCCCGTATGGTTAGGGTTAACCCACTTTTTGCCCCAAATTCTAAAATGGGGGCAGGGACTAAGGGATTCGATGCCAGGCTGGCTATCCGACCATTTTTAGTTTTTTTTACTTTCGTGCACTCTGTCGCTCAACCATGAGCGCCAGAGTGCCAGAAAGTCAAAAACTAACATGAGCTCAGCTGTCGCAGACAAAAGGCGTCACGACTCTGTAAGATTATTCGATATACGCAGCACTGTTATCGTACAGTTCGTTTCATAATCTATAACACAGACAGTAAGTCATCAGGCTGTTATTCATCTGTGGAGTCAACATTCAGATATTCTGTTACAACAACGACACAGCCGATCAATCAATCAGTTTTTGGAAAGAAAAAGCTCAGTTATTTGCCGAGAGATCATGCAATGCGCAACGTCAACCCTAACCTTAACCCAGACCTTGACATAACCCAAATGACCCTAACTATAATAAGCGTAACCCTAATGTGAATCAGTTAAAGCATCCACACTGGAAATAACCTGGGTGGATCAGCGTGAGCAAACAGATCTCCGCCGTTTCTGGGTCAAAGGTCACGGAAAGTAGGTCAACTTTAGGGGGGACATTGTAGATTGACACTAGCAATTTTATTTGTCGATGCGACGTTTCTTTCCGGAGGTAATATGCGGTGTCGAGTGCGGAAGTCGCGAAAAAAGTAGTCAAACATTTGATTTTTTTTGCGTTTGGGAGGACCCCCCAATTTTTTTTTGGGGGGGGGGCATTTGTAAACCGACACCAATTTCGACCTACTGACCAAGTTTGGTTGAGATCCCACGGCCGGTCTTTCATACATGCTGACGAATTAAAAAATCAGCGGGAAAATATAATGTATGCTGCGTCCAGCTGCAGTTTGCTGTGCCACCCTGTATGTGACGAATGTGCAATACGACGTACGCTGCCGGCACGTGTGTACTAATAGAATTAGTCGGGCAGCGTGTACGAGGCGACGGCTTCATTCTTTTTGTATGGTGGTATATAGGGCTCACCTGCTTCTGCACACACAAGGTTTCTCCTACAACAATAGCGTCTCCTACAACTCCTTGTTGTGGGAGAAAACATGTTGTGGGAGACGTCATTGTTGTAGGAGACGACTATGATTTAGGAGACGCCCATATGTTGTAGGAGAAGCTATTGTTGTTGGAGAAAGCATGTTGTAGGAGACGCTATTGTTGTAGGAGAAACCTTGTGTGTGCAGAAGCAGGTGAGCCCTATATACCACCATATTTTTGGCAACAACACTGTCGCCGCCGAGTGTGTATACGTTCTCTGTGGAATATCAGCTCTGCTAGCCTAGCCAGCAGCGACTATTATATACAACTCGGTGGTCAGTGTCTGTCAAGAGCAGTCACCGGAGGCTGCGGAGACTTCGCCGTGAAATCGAATGCGGTCGCGACGAGTCATTTGTTCCAGTTTGTCGGTCGCAAAAAGTGATTATCGACACGAAACGATTCCACTCGACGACACTAAATTAACATGCTTGCGTTCAAACGCCGACGGGCGGTTATTTCTGTCGATGTCGACATTTCAAATCTCGACTCAATAAATAAATCATCATCGTTCGTTAGCACTTAACGACTTACGGCGTCGACGTTATCCGCCTCTGGAGAGTCACGATGTCATATCGTTATAGTGATGATGATGATGATGTGATGATGATGATGATGGCGATAATAACAATTGTACGTCGTTACATCGCCCGCGGGAACGGTTGCGAAGTATTGTGATGAGTACGTCTGTGTGTGTGTGTGTGTGTCCACGACGATATCTCCGGAAAAACACGCGTGATCTGTACCGTATCTCGATCCTCCTTCAGAGGCAACGGCAATTTCGGCTGTTTTCTTCCCATTGTACAGCGTAGCATTTCATTGGCGTCTGTCGTCGTCAGTCGTCGGTTTATGTAGGGCACTCGGTAGAACACACACCTCTGCCGCGTCACGTGTCGTTACCAGCGAGTAGCAGGTGCGCGAACCCTAACTCTAACCCCAACCGTAACGGCCGGCCCCGCCACCAGGGTGGGGCCCACGGGGGCAGGGCCCCAGCAAACGTCGTCAGGGCCCCGGCAAAAATAACTGGACTGATCATGTTCCATCTGGGTTGCCAGATACAAATTTTGGTATTTTTGGGCATTTTTGGTATTAAAAAATCGAAAAAGACCAAATGGCAACCCTGTATTCCATGGAGGCTGGAGTATAGATTGGACGGCTGAGTCACACTCACTCTTATCCCGCCTGTCACGCGCTGAAATGCTTTGTATGAGTACTTAGTCTCTTTTTTGAGAAGCATCGATGCTCGGACATGGCGCGGGTATAGGCTATACGGGCCCCGGCCCCCGGATGGGCTCCACTGACAATTTCAGTCTGGTGACGGGGCCGCCGTAACGTAACCGCAACAACCCTACCAAAATTTAATCAACTCTTCGTGGGTTCATATTCTCCCGGTTTCATGAAAATCCACTGATAACGTTTTGAGTTATCCTGTTCACAAAGGACGGCAGGTTCGTCGCCGTGCTATGGATTGGGGTAAACATGGTACACCCCACTTTCACCAGAGGGCTTCCCTGGGGCTGACGCAGATCCGGTTAGAGAGTCCACCAGCAATGAAGCTGGTCGCCTCCCTACACTGATTCCAAAATGGCGGTCTGTTGATTTTCTGGAATTGCCTATAATTTTCCTCTTTTCATACTCCAGCCCTAATGTGGAGAGAGACTTTCCCACACCACGCCCATTCCCAAACCGTACCCCGCCAATTGTCCAATGCCCATTTACGTGGCGACGCCACAGACGCCGGTCAAAACATTACGTGGAGCGTCGTAATGCTGACAGCAGCGGCATTACCGCGTCGCTGGCTGGCCCGCCTAATTGTCCAGTAGTATTTTGCTGGCTGGCGTCTGTCGTCGTCGTCTGTCGTCGTCTATAACGCTGCCGGCGAGCGGGCCGGCCGGTCGCCGGGCACGTGGACGGTCGGCGCGCCGGCGGCCGAGCGCGTGGGCGGTCATAGCTTCCTGCCGACGTGTGGTACCTTTAATCATCAGATCTGAGAAACGCTGCGGTTATGGTATCAACTTCCGGTCTACAGCTCTACGGAAATGTCACCTGTATTACACGTTATCACCTTAACCTATATCGCACCGATTGTTGCTTCAAAGCTGACGTCGAGGCCATGCGCCGCAAACAGGAAATTGCATACAGAGTGGGCCAAAGAACTTTACCCCCTATTGTTTCTTAACAAATTGTGTTACCATGTGTGCTAGTAAAGCTTGCTTTGTCAGATCTGAGTGTGACACACGTAGTATCGCACAAACATATTATATTTTGACTATTATTATTCATTACGTATTCTAGCGGTTAAATATTCTATGCACGGTGCCGTACTTGATGCCAAGCTGAGACACTAGTGCAGTCAGTAAATATAATAAAATTCCAATTTAACACTTGGAGTGCTAAAATGCTGAAGAAATTGCTGCGTAACAGTGGTGAAGGAGTAAACTTTAACATCTTTATAAATAAGGTGTCGCCCTAACGGGACGTAACACGACTGGCCCGCCGTGGTGTCGGCCACCCGACAGCCCGCGCGCCCGGCAGCCGGCCAGCAGTGTTACAGACGACGACAGACGACAGAAGCCAGCTAGCAAAACAATACTGGCTCATTAGGCGGGCCAGTGATAATAGTCATAATTTTTAAAGCAAAGTCATTTCATTTTATAAGTTGTAACAGGCGATAGTGAGTCATAACGGTTTCTTTCTGTTAGTGTACCGTACACTATTTAATATTATAACAGCAAAACAATTTGATTATATTCTATTCTCCGTATTTATCTTAAAATAACAGTAAAATCACTGTTATATCACATATTTATTGTTATTAACACCATAAAAGTGAACAAGATTGGGGTTCCGTTTTTGGCCCACCCTGTATACGCTGTATAGATTGTTGATAAGTTCAAGATCGTATATAGCTGGCCGGGGTCCTGAGTTTGGACCCGGCTCCTGCCACTGAGTATTTTTGGAACGGGTGAGTAAGCTAAAAATCTTAAATTTTACACGAAATATAACTAACAGATTTTCTGCGTTTAATATTTGTAATTATTGTGACACATACGGCATTAAGATAACTGTTTACGGTTCTGTCGTCTGTGGAACAATCTACCACCTCATCTCCGTGATTTTGAACTATCACTTCTTGAGTTTCGCCGGTTACTGATGATCCCAGCGCCTAGTGACTTATTTTAGATATAAGTAAGTAAGCAAAACAATTTACAGGGCGCTAATCTAACGGCCTAAACAGTCACGAAAGCGCCTAGTCATGCCCCGTAGGCCAAACGAAACAGTATTGTCTTTAGTCCACTCTGAAACTGTCCGAGATATAGTGCGCTTTACAGATGTACTTACTTATTTAATAGGACTTCATGTACAGTTTTTGTGACCTAAAGACCCCATCACATTGCCGCTGCAGAACTATAACATTTGGCACAGCCTGACTAATTCAGTCGTTGAAGCTGGCACTTTTAATGCATTTAAAGCACGCTTCGGTCGCACCAAGCAGTTAAATTTGATTTTACAACCGACCTGACTGGAACCGGAAACCGATCAGAAGAAGTCATAAAGTGATATTGTTATTGATACACTAGTTCAATTATTAATGGCCCGCCTACACATAGTGTAGGGGCCAGACTAGTAACGGTCGCTGGCGTCTGTCGTCATCTGTCGTCGTCTGTAACACTCCACGGCGGGCCTGCAGGCGGCTTCACCCGCGCAGGCCAGGCGATGACGTCATGCCGCCTCCAGTCTAATTATAGCTCCACGGTAACACTGCATGGCGGGCCAGTAGTGTTACGTTCCGTTAGGGCGACACCTTGTATTGATGCGGACTGACACCTGCGTCCGTAACTTCCTGTCGAGTTGAGTATAAACTAAACTGAACTGAACTGGGCTGAGCTAGCAGTTTGCAGTTCTCAACATGTTCAGAACTAGTTAAGTTCAGTCGCGGCAGTGTGAACAGGCCTTTAAGAACGAACCAGAGGAAACGTGCTAGCCTGTTGCCGTCTGGTGTCGATAAAAAGGCCAGCTGTAACGCGTAACTGCAGAGTAAGTCTCACGAGACGCATTCAGTGACTACATAAACCCGGCGACAAGGACGGACGGGTCGTCACGTCTGATTCAGCGGCTGATTTTATTGATTGTCGGCTGATACGTTGTTGCCGTAGCGGCACACGTGGGTCGTCAGATGCCGGCGCTGCTGCTTCAGTTCGACAGGCGGCGCCACCGACTGCGGCGTGTATAGGCCTATACATATTCCAAGATGTGTCGCCTGGAATGAAAAAAAACTTTACCGACTGGTAGAACGTTTAACCCGTTTTACCTTAGTGTTTACAAAATAGCTACACTGATTCCAGGATTCGATGCCATGCTGGCTAACCGATCACTTTTACTTTTTGACTTTCGGGCACTCTGGCGCTGAGGGTTGAGCGCCAGAGTGCCCGAAAGTCAAAAACTAAAAAGAGGGTCGGTTAGCCGTTGGTCACTGTCCCCATTTTGGAACTCTGGGCAAAAATGGGTTAAACCGTAAATAATGTAGTGGCACAGGAATACAACTTGTTTTTGTAATCTTTTCTCGACCACTTAAGTGGTTCCGGTAGAGCAGTTGGTTCGGTGGTGTTTGTGTGTCTGTGTGTCGGAAGTCTGGACAATAACTTCTGAACTAAATGATCTTACATATTTGGCATGCTGGTTTAGCAAATGATTGAACGATTCGTGCGCAAAGGCGATGCGGCCTTTTGTCAAATTGCTTTGACCACTTGTTATTATTATAATGTCGCTCCCACGTTTACAATTCTGCATTTGGCGTTCTTGCGTTTGACTGAGTAGCCGGTTGTGCATTTGTCCTTGCATGTATATTTATCCCCGCGAGAGCGAGGGAATATTTTTTACCAGCGTTATTTTGTGTATGTCTGTATGTGCGTCTGTCTGCGACCACGATAACTAAAAAGATTGTGGGCGGATTTGTGTGAAAGTTTATGGGAAGGTTCCTAGGGGGAAAGGGAAGACCAAGTTCGTGTTTCGTTGCGATCGGTAGAAGGATGTGGAAGTAACGATCAAAAAACTCCGTAAACCGGCGATCGTTTACAAATTAGCTCCGTCGGGAATTCGGCACTAGCGGGCCGCAAAAAAGTAGGTGTGGCAAGTGTTGGCGACAAAAACGCTTTCGCGGGGATTTGTACTCTCTCAGAGTACTTTCCATCTAGTTATTGTTATAATGTCGCTCCCACGATTCTGCATTCGCATTCTCGCTTTTTGCTTAGTAGCCGCTTGTGCATTGTCCTTGTGCGTATGATGTTTATGCTGTTTTTTTTAATTTTTATTGTGTTGTGTGTACGACGATCTCATACCGAAGTAAAGTTAGACAGCACGGTGTGGGATGATGAGAGAGACAGAACGCGTGCGTTTGATCATCGACGTGTTCGTCTTTGAAGTCGCCGATCTGTCATTTCGCTACGCATCGTCGCGTCTCTGGAACGAACTGGTTGAATTCTAATTCACTTCGCCATCCTCGCCGCGATGATCAGTCTTTGTCAGTGTCAGTCAACATTGACCATCATCACGGCGCATTAACCCATTTCAGCTCAGTGTTCCCAAAATAGCTACAATAATTCAGGGAATTCAGGGATTTGAATCGAGGCTGGCTAACCGGCCATTTTTAGTTTTTGACTTTCGGGCACTGACGCTCAGGGTTGAGCGTCAGAGTGCCCGATGGTCATAAACTAAAAATGGTCGGTTAGCCAGCCTCGAATCAAATCCCTTGGTCACTGTCCCCATTTTGGAACTCTGGGCAAAAATGGGTTAATCACCGCCATCAATCACTCACCTCGCGAGACCTATCAATAACGTACCGTACCGGTACGTCCATCTACGGCGGTACGGTTGGTTTATGGCTGTATTTAATACTCCAGCAAATAAAGATTCTCATAACCCGGTGTAGGTAGTGCGGTTCAAAACTGCAACGATGTTAAAATGTTTTCTTAGAAATTCAGACATTTTAAGATATTGGCGTTAAAGGTACATCAAATGCGTAATGTAATGAACTTTCAATCGAGAGTTAAATGCCATGATATACAATACATGAGAAGTCCTATGCCTGTTTGAAGAACGATATATTGTCCTGCCATGAATGCCGCGTGAGGGACAATGCGATATTTTCGTCTCTCAAAGGCCGACATTTCATTGCTTTGTAGACAATAAGAGATCACCGAGTTTGGCATTATGAGTAAGTAAAATGCACCTACAGCGTTTTCGCGTGACAACGTCACTCTAATCAGTACGTTTTAAGAATAAAAATAATAATAATAATAAGTAAAAGAAACCACACCAGCACTCACAACAGTGCAGGAATTGACGGCAATGTTTTTCTGTGACTTGTGACCTTGACGTTTGACCTTTAGAACCCAAAATACGTGGGGTTCCAGCAGTTATCTTGGAACATTTCTTTTCTATGTCAGGTTTGGTGATCCTAGCTAAATCTAAATCGATTTCTGAGATATCTTGCGGAAAAATAGACACACAGGCAAACGGAGGTAAAACGCAACCGCTGCGACTCTCGTCGACGTGGGTAGTTATTATTATGGATAACTTGCGTAATTTTGTCGTACTGACAGGCCACCGAACGCTTAAATGTTTATCCGCAGCGAGATAGAGTATATGATTTAAAAGTTTAACGAAATAAGTTATAGTTCCTCACTACAGTTACTACTTTGTCCCACTCCCAATCTCTGTGTCGCAAATTCGCAATTCGTTGCAAGCGCAGTCTCTGTGGCGCCATTCAGCAATGAAGTAGGACTCGCTAAATACCGGAATCTACCCAGTTGCCCGGCGTCGGCGTGGTGGAGAGGCGGTAATGCAATGACGGCGGCGCGCACTTGCCAAACCATCATTCGGTAATCGCAGTCGTAGATTCTCGTCCCGTGGCCATGTGCTGGAGCCGCGCGTCCATTGTTAGCTGATAATTAGCGTTTCACTTCTCCGGTTTTATGAAAGCCGTTATTTTCAGCATGAAAATGTGTATAAATGTAGAAACACTGCGGTTTATACGCAATGTCAAGGGCGACAGATCAAAAGCTGCAAAAATTGTAAAAAGGTGATATTACATGACATAGCCTGAATGCCAATTTTTTGATGCTGAGTAATATCACCGTTTTACGATTTTTTGCAGTCTTTGAACTGTCGTCCTTAGCATTATGTATAAACTGCAGTTTTTGTGAATGTTTGCTGTTTTATTACCAGACTCGAGTAGGCTACGTTGTTATTTTTCAGTTCCGGGGAATAAAATTTGGGTGATTTGGGAACATATGGAATGATTTTGTTGCATTTTTACTGTACGTGCGCAGAAACGGTTAGATATTTTATCGACACGTTTTCTAGTGTTTTTAACCATTGTATTATTACAATACGCAGAAATGGCAACATTTCCATTTCCGGTACAAAATCTTCTATCAGTATTGCGCCGTATTTCTATTTCCGGTTTATTTTGGCTTTATGATCTAGAAAGTGTGTCGCACATTTTGCCACACGACGATAATTTCCACCAAGTTTGAAGTTAATATGATCATCCATCAGCGAATCATAGCGTTTTGCTACTAACACATTACGTGACCTTGTGGCCTTGAACTTTGACCTTTTGATTTTACAGCCGACCTGACCGATTGAGGGTCGTTTACAGGTGACACTTTCACCGTTAGATTTGGCTTGAAATTGAAAATGCCTATTCATGCCCCAGGTACGTGTTTTGGGGATTTTATCCCCTAAATGGGGAGCAGTATCAATACGACCTTCAAAAGGCACCTCCTTGCTTAATATCGCGTCGTTTGAGAAATCTCTTGCGAAAATCCGTAAGCGTATCTGACTTGTAGAGATGCTTCCAAAATAATGTATAAATAAAACAATCGTTATATTTCCCATTTACACATAGGGCCTCGTGGACGGATTTGCACCAGATTTGACATGGAGGTCGTTGCCGACATAATCACGTGTGATAAATTTCTGGCGATCGGTTGGCAGGTGTCGATTCTGGAGTAAACGTTTCGCCATTTTCCCATTAACAAGTCCTGTCACCTTTAACATGGGGCAGCGCTACCGCGCAGACCAGCACGCGACATCGGACACCGTTCAACGAAGACGACTCTGGTGAAAGAACCTGTCGCCGCAGCACCAGATCGGGTAGTCGCATTCACTTCACGGGTGTCGCCAGGGGTGATCAAAACACAGACATGCAGACCACGCTACGTATGATAATTTGTCTGCTATGCATGCGATGCGACCTAGAAGTGCTGGAGAACGCGCGTTGGCTGACACGGTCGCACGTCGATGAGCTGACGTCAACGTCACCACACCCTGCTTGTCGACAATATGGATTTTTGCGGGCCAGCCGTACACCGTACGTGGCAACAAACCCACGACAATACGTCGAGCGGTGACAGGACTTGACGACTCTTCGGTGAATATCGCTCGCAAGGTTGATTTCGTTTGAAATGTGCGACATTTTCCATCGCATGATCACCGTGGATTCTCTCTGCTACAATTCTCGATAACACTTCGGACGATGTCATCGACGATTGGTGCTGACGGCGTGCCTCAGTCGCAGCATTAACCCATTTCGTCCAGAGTTCCAAAATGCAAACAGTAACTAAGGGATTCGATGCCAGGCTGGCTAACCGACCATTTTAGTTATTGACTTTCGGGCGCTCTGGCGCTCAACCCTGAGCGCCAGAGCGCCCGAAAGTCCAAAAAACTAAAAGTGGTCGGTTTGCGAGTCTGGCATTAGATCTAAATCCCTGAATTAGTGTGGCTGTTTTGGGAACACTGAGCTAAAATGGGTAAGGTAGTGGGTTACACGTATGTCCGTCTTCCTCAGGCCACCGTTGTTTCTTTCATTCTCACAAGCTGTAACAACCCGAGGATCACAGAAATATCCCAAACTGTCACGTCGTTTGCCGCTTGATTGACACGTGATGCTGACGAAGGCCGGCAGAGGTGATGGCACTGATCCAGCTGCTGAGTTTTTATTAAGTCGCAGAGTGTCACGTGACCCCGAACTCAGACCTTGTTTTTTCGACGTGATATTGACCTCTTTCACCCGCGTCATGTTGGGGAGGCCGCGGAGGGATACGAACGTCAGACAGAAAAAGAACATTTGAGACGGTAATCATCAAACTTCATTACGTCCATTTATAACGCTGGCCGCGTCTAGCGGAAAGCGTAATGTAACGGTCTGGCGTCCGTCCGTCTGTCTGTCCCATCGATATACTACCGTGACTCACCAGGGGCAGCATCCGACGCGGCCAGCGTACATTTCGGACCGAAATGTACGCTGGCCGCGTCGCATGCTGCCCCTGGTGAGTATATCGACGGGACAGTAATGATTGTTTATTGGTATTATTTTGTTAAGCATATATAAGTGGCTACATGCCCTTTATGTCCAGTGATTATGTTCATGCTGTATGTTCATGCTCATTAAACGTTGTTTCTTCTTGTTTTTCTATCTGTTGATCCACGAGAAATTGATGTAATGCAGTTTGAGCATAACGTTACCAAACCCGGTCGCACATTGCAACTCAAATACCGGGCCCAACTACGGATATGACCCGCTGACCTGACCCAAAACAGCTGACCCAGTGACCCGTGATCCGAAAACTCGGTTCCAACCAAGGACATATGGTGAAGTGAGTCACAGTAGTCTGCGGTCGCGATATATATACGATCTCCATGTTGTAGGGCAAGAAGTCTACTGTGCGAACTTAACTGTGGAAGATTGACACGCTATTTAAATGAAAATGAATCAGTAGGTTAGTATACTGGCGCAAGATCGCCGATCTGATTGTGAGTGCTGCAAAATGTTGACATTTCCTTGACCTACAGTGTACATTATGGCGGCCAGAACAACCGGCATAGATAGGAATGAAGAAATTACGTCACTGTCACCTTATGTGTACTTTTCAATGATTCGAACTCTGGCGTCAAGGCTTCGTGTGACTGAGAAATGTCGGTGTGTGGTAGAATACTCGATATGTGTATAACTGTTCACCACATACAATGCCGCACGTGGGCCTCGTCAAATGTTACCGATACCCTTTATTTCTTTCTCTGTACAGTCAATCGGCAGACACAATTGGCTTTTTCTTTCGCCAGAATGGGTTATTCCAGTCAGAGACGAGAACACACTTGGACGAGATTAATCTGCCCGGCGTTAAAGAACGCCGAGAGCAATTCCGGTCTGTTTATATCGACGTAAGACGCCCATTGAATGGCGCTAAGGCATGTGACCTTCAGTGACCTTGAAGCTCACTTTTGCTGTCTAAGCCTTTCTAATTCGCATACCTCAGGAAATGTAGCATGCGTTAATTACAGTACATTTACATATGAATCGTAAAGCGCACAGCGCCGGCGCCAGCGAGGGGGTAGGGGGGCCTGCCCTCACAAGAAAAATTGCCCCCTGGGCGGGGCTGTGGCCAGGGTTTTTCCTAATGTATCGCTCG
>Ga0209363_1000452_pt1 | contig 15921 bp, 7 predicted proteins | sample WorMetexBAHAMAS3_FD_187385 | JGI IMG/M metagenome (GOLD analysis project Ga0209363, IMG submission 187385) | Marine gutless worms symbiont microbial communities from Max Planck institute for Marine Microbiology, Germany - Inanidrilus exumae... | ecosystem: Host-associated > Annelida > Digestive... | reverse complement strand
ATGTTAATCATTACCAGCGCTGTTGTTGTTAACATTTCCTTTCAGTGCATGGAGTGATTGATTGAGCAGTAGGTAAAAGCTTAAGTCTTCCCATACTCGTTTCCGAGTGTTGGGCCTGGGGGTGATCCTGGTGTACAGGCAGTTAGCCTGCAGGAGACTATAAGTCAATCCACTGGGTGGTAGGCTGCCATTACTTTCCACCAGGCTTTCAGTTACCTTCACAACTGCAGAGCATCACCGCCGCTTGGCCGGAACCAAGTTATGCTGTTTGTTGACAGGCAAATAGGTGTGAGCAACTTGCCGAAGGTTGTTATGCAGCTTTTGCTCCAAGTAGAATTTGAACCCACGACCTGTTATCGCAAGTCTAGTGCTTTACCCATTGCACCACTGCTATAGGAGTCTGACCTATAAAGCATGCTGAACAAATGATAACAGTTTGCTTTTGGCAGACTCAGTCCTACCTGCAAAAACCTTGGAATATACTTGAGCACCTAAAGGAAAATGAAATTAGTAATAGTAGTAGTTGTAGTTGTAGCACTGATGTTAACAAATGCTGTAAATCCTGTGCGGCACTTGACATAAAAAATTTTACATTGCATTGTTATGAAGATTAGATTAACCGTTTAAACTGACTTGTTCATACTTATGCATACTAAAATTTTTGTATTATGAACCTATCCGTAAAGAACATGGGGTTGTTAGTTGGACTATAAACTTGGAATAATGAGTAATATTATCCTAGTCATTTGCAGTCGTGATAATGCTTATTTTAATATTTATTGAACTCTATAGCTTGACATTTTTAACTTTAATGCTACCATTTGAGCTTACTATTTTGTAGAAAATATTTATATTGTGTGCAAGTTAATGCATTAGCTGCTGCTTATGAACTCAGTAGTTTATTTGTGTATGTGTAGCTTTCATTTACTTACTTACTTACTTCAAAAGCACCTGTCGTGTACTGCAGCATTGCACGAGAGTGTTGTTTTTGTTATGAGTTAAATTTTGCTTAATACTGTGTTTGCAGCACATGGGATTTCTGGTGATTTCTTGCGGTTGACACAGATCGTCAGTACGAATATTCATAAGATTAATCAGAATGGTATGATTAACGTAACTAATCAGGTTTTCTTTCTATGGGTTTTTACAGAGCGACACTATGCTAGCACAGTATATGTTGTTGTTTCAAACAAGTAAAGGAAGAGAGAGGGGGCCAGCTAATATAGGTTCAAGTTGAAACGGCCATTAAAACTAGAGATGCACCGATAATCGATATCGGCCGATTATCAGCCGACTTGTCGATAATTAGTATATCGGCCGATTAGTGCGTTGGTATCGGCCGATTGTCATTTACACAATTGGTAAGGACAAGTTTTTATTACATGGTGTATCCATGGTCGAAATCGTTGTGTTCGAAAAGGGGGGTAGATCACTTTGAGCGCAAATTTCAGGGAGAATTGGGCGTCGACCACCAACGACTGTTGGCATTAGAAAACTAGAGTCCGTGGGCTATCATGTGGCGTTGTTTGCGTGATCCTAAGTTTAGCCATCTTAGTAGAACACCCAACTTGTGTCAGACAGACACACGATTACTGCAAGTACCGCACTAGCATAGCGTCGTGCGGGTAAAAACTATGAAGACTTGGTTGGTCTGCATCCTTCAAGTAAGTAAGAGTCCTCTGATAACAATTGTAGGCTAAATAAATAACTTAAATACTACAGCAAAATCAGTTTTTATGTATTCATCAGTAATCAGCCGATTGTTAGGCATCGATTATCGGCCGACCGATAATCGGCCAGTGCCTTACCGGTACATCTCTAATTAAAATGGAGGTATTTAGGCCGTTACACACTTGATACTATGTTCATTGAAGACAGCTGTGGATCATTGAGATGTTTGGACACTGCACCCGTTAATGACTGGACGTTTTTATTTTTATGGATAATATGAACGTACAGCAACTTGTGTGCATGTTGCAGTGTCACAGATGCAGCGAATGATTAATCAGATTGGAGGACAAATGGACAATTTAGAGCTGCGAGACAAACTGTATGACTCACAGTTTTTGTTCTGTTTTCTGCCATTTGAGCTGTTGAAATATTATCAAGTTGTGCTGCGTGAAGTGATTAACACTGTAAATTATTTGTTGCCATTCGGGATTCACAAAATTTGTAAATTCGAGCCATTACTGCGTATTCTTGCATTTTGCCATGAGTTGACATTTGACTGCTTTTATCTGTTAATGCCATAAACGTGCAGTTATTGTCTTTTGTAGCATTACTGACAAAATAAGACACAATTAGCATACAATTCTTGTTGAATCACTGAGTAATTTGACATAAATGACTATAGTGATTATCTCACTAGTTGTTTGATTTCTGTCCAGTTGTGTGTTGTTGTAGAAAAGTTGACCTCTTTGTTTGACTTGTATGCTAACTGCGTTGCAGTAGATAAGGAGGCACATTAAGTAGACCGATAGTAGTTGAAAATTTATAAAAATTACAGTACAGAGATATTGTAGGTGACACAATTGAGGAGAACTCTGGCATCTTTTGCCTGATCCATATGTGCTAGTTGCCATCAGCCAGCACATGTGGGCAGTAAAACTTTGCTCCTACGAAATCCTCCAGTTTATATCTGAGGGTACTTGCTGACACATGTTGACCTGTATGTGTGTGTTAACCAGTATATGTGTGTGTCATGAGACTTTTGTGTATATTTGTTCTTTATAAGCTCGAAGAGCCTGTATTGTAAATACTCTACGGGGTAAAACGGTATTCACATGTTCGGCAATAACTGCGCTGAAAGTGAACCGATTTGGATGGCATCTGGAACAGTGTGAGCCAAATGTGGGGGGGGGGCTGACCCTCACAGATATTGGGCGCGATCTGCGCAGTAGCGACAGTTTCAGAGAGATCGTTTTACAAAGAATGCAAAAATTGCTTACAAAATTTCCAGGCCTTGCGACTTAGGCCGTCATAACTCCTTATTGCTTACAAATGCCAAAAACTCACGGCCAAATGGTTCCCCTGCAGGATGTTTAGTTTCCGTTTTTACCATTAGAATCAATTCAGTCTTTCCTGTGAGATGTACGTTGCATACAAGAAAGGTACCTACCCATATTTTCGGCAGATGTTGACAGTCATCGTGGGCGTTTTGGTGAGTCATGACACAAAAGAAAACAAACCAATGTGGGCGTGGCAGCTGTGCAACATTCATCAGTAAATAAGTAAACAGTTGTGTCACCTGTCGAGTATGCCGGTGAGAAATGCCCTCTTCGAGCCTATATTGCAGTGTGTCTCCAGATACACTGCAACCCATCTAGTTGGAGTTATGTATGCATACAAAGTGAATTCTAGCAACTTTATCTGTACGTGTATCAATTTATGTGCTTGTTTGCTGTATAAAAGGCATCATATTCAGCATTATACGAATCAATTGGCAAAGGAGACAAATCAATACACAAGGGACTTGGCTCATCTACCTCAGACTGATCTGAGTTCTTCTGAATTGGTAGTCACATTTTTGATTAAGTGTTTAGATGTTTACAGAAAGTAGAAAGCCGTAGGTAACATGCTCAGGAGAACTCTAGGGGTGTCTTCTCCCTAATTCAGATGTGCTAATTCTTGTCAACAAGGGTTTGAAGACAGTAAAACTGCTGCAGCAAAATCCTGCCCCATACGGGCTCCGGGGCGCTATATATAAATGATTGTTTGTGTGTTTACTTAACTTCCTTGCTCACTTCCTTCCTTACATTATTCTTTCCTTATTCTTTCTTACTTATTTAGTTCCTTACTTGTTTATACTTCCTGACTTATCTACTTCTTCCAGAATAGGCCCATGTTTTGTAGAGTTCACAAGATGGCAGCAACGTGGCAAATTCAGATATTTAGGCTTGCCTTGTTTGTTCGTACTCATCTTATGCCTGCATTGTGCAGTCGACCTAGTCGTCTTGTGGTTGTAAGAATATGCTTATTCTGTTTTCAGGTTGGATAGCATACAAGGCAACCAAACCTGGGTTTAATTTGTTAACGTTTAGTTTGTGTTGTAGTGTCTTTAGTTAACTTGTGTCTGGTTATTTTGTTAGGTTTGGTGTTTTTAATACCACGCTAATTGACTGGCCGGGAAGAGTGTCTCTGAAATGATGTATTTGTATGTCACATGGGATGGCATGTTAAACCCTAAACTCAATGAAAATCAATCAGTAACTGTGCCTGCAAACTGTTAAGTGTGAAATAGCCTACAGTTTTGCACATCTTTGTTGGTAGGAATATGCAGTTCTCCTGTTGCTGTTTTATTTTTTACATTAGTTGCAGATGTGTAGCCTTGTAACTTCATGATTCACGGAATGTTTTCGTAGTTTTGTGTCCTCCAAACATGCTGTTGCTGGGTGCCAGGAATGACATTTGGCATGTAAAACTGCCACTTCTGCAATCTCGAGGTGTCCTTGTCCTGGAGATCTTAAGCTAAACTGTGTAGAACCATAAAATGGTTATCAACATGTCGGGGCTTTTAAGTAAGTGATTCAAATAATTGTTTGTACATTTTCTGTGATACTTTGGTGTGATTGCACATGGAACGGCGTCTGTTGTGATGGTGTCGTAGCGCCAGCGCCGCGTGCACAAAGAACGTCTGATGAATGAGTTCACCTCGGCACTGAGCAACTTCCAGTCAGCCCAGCGGCTCGAGAAAGAGCGTGAGAAACAGTGTGTCACTCACCCCCGCCAAGTTGCCGTCAGTGTCAGTAGCACATTCTGCCTTTTCTTTCCACCGTTGTTGATACATATTTGCTTTTTGTTGTATTTAACATAGTTTTTCAGTACTTGCCCAAGAGATTGGCTGAGCAGATTGTCTCCAAAATGACCTATTTTTTGTCAGGTGGGATGTAAAACTTTAATCAATCAATCAATCAAGTTGCAATAATTTTGAAAATTGGTGAGCATTTGATGAAGGTATAGAACCACGTTTTCTTTGACTCCCTGTGGTTTGTTTTTTGTGCTACTGTGTGCATTCCCTAGCTATTGCTTGAGTGACTTCTGTAGAGTTATCGTTCATTTCTGAGACAGTTGTTGTTCCTTTACTGTTGGGGATTATTTTCAGTGCTACTGCTGTTGCTAAGTGATTTAAACAAACATGAAATTTGATTGACAGGCCATGTTTCTTAACAGTACTGTATTATGTGAATGTGTATTGAATTGTGATGCTATATTACAAGATAAAATCTAGTTCAGTGCACAGTTTACTTCTAAAGTGTTCTTCCGTGTGCACGTTCAGGATCCATTTGCAGAAGAACATCCTGCTGATGATCAGCTTTTAATTCCAAATGAAGGGTTAGTTGGATGTCATCTTGCTCCTAACGTGCTTTATTGTTGTTGGCCATTGTTTTGTTTGATCACATTAGCTGCATATGTGTGCACTGTGTAACAAATATGCATGCGATTTTGTATTTGTGTTAAAAGATTATGCTTCTTAGCTATCGATTGCAGTGTAAAGTGCCATATTTACTTGAAAAAATGTTCATGGCAGTTAAGTGCGGTTGTATGTGGTGATTCATTCATTGTCAGCATCATCATCATCATCATCATCATGTGTCATCTTCTGATGTTGAAGGTTGACGTGTCATGTTTCTTCACCACTTTTTATCTCCTGACATTGATCTATTGCGTTATGTCATCCAGTTACCTTCTCCTTGGTTTACCGTTTGCCATTTTTACCGTGCATATTTTTGTTTAGTGTTATCAGTGCATTTGTCTCACTGCTTCATCGTAGAACGTGACCAGCAAACGCCATTTTCTGTTGTGCAGTGTCCGTATTGCAAGTCTGAAAATCTCTTTCAGTGATCAACTTGTTAGCAAAGAAGTAGAACAATATGTTCGCATAGACCAAAATGCGTTGCGATGGAGCTCATCCACTTTTGTGGTGCTTTGAGCCAGCGAGGGTTGATAGACCCAATTACGCCACATACGACTGATGTTGGCTGACACTTAGTCACTTCTGCTGCTGTAGAGAGAAACATTGATTTGATGGTGGCAATGTTGGCTCTTTGTTTGTCAGAGACTTTTTGGTCGAAACACGGCAATCTCAGAGTGTCATGACTGAAGATGCCGATCTCGAGTTGCTACAAGACCACGAACAGTCCATTCGTAAACTTGAGGTCTGTATTTGACTGAGTCACTGTAAAATAATGTAAAATGATGTAGTTGCTGAAAGCTAAGACAAGAATAGATTTGAAAATGATAAACGTCCTTGGAAAGTGCACACATGCAAAAAATAACTAGTTGGAATAAAGGACAGTATAAAAATGGAACCACAATGCTAGTTGTACTTGAAGGACGATGAATGCATCGTCATTAAAAACAAAAAACATTAGTGATTAAAGAAATATGTTCCTGGCTTCCACCTTGACTGCCTGGATAGGAGAGAGATGCGATCTGTTTATGGACCAGTGGTAGCGAAGAATATTTGTTAGTCGGGTGCAATTTGTCTTCAATAACGTTTTGACTTCTCTTTTAACAGCCATTAAAATGGAGCTGGCATTGGTGGTATTTGGCAGTGTGCACGTCAACTTCATTACTAACCTAGATAGATGTGTGTATATGTTGCGTAAGACATACATGTATATGTTATATACATATATACATACATTTATTTAACATTGCCAGAAGGTGACTGACATTGCTGCAATGATTGTACAACTAGAGTTAGTATGTTCAATTTTGAAATACAGTTAATAGACTATGACTAAGAGGAATATAACGATAATAAAGTTGTTGCAATACAATACGATACGATATGCAGCATTGATATACAGGATATAAAAAATAAAAGTAATATAGATTGAAGAAGATGGATTGAATATAGTCATATAGTCATTCTACTAAGGCAGTATGATAATAAGTTAAATGCTACCTCAGAATCAGCACGTTGGTTGTTTTAAGTAGTGATTCCCACCTCCCCCATTCAAGACTATCTGACTCTAAAGATGCTTTTGACATAATGTGGGATGCTATGCAGTGAAACATCATGTTATATGTGACTATTAATACCATGTCGATCGTCCCCTTTGCACACCATACATGATTTAACGTCATCAGTACAGCAAGTATAGCACTGACAATTCGGCTGGGCTAGCACTGGTTGGAACTTGGAACTACTTCAGCTGAGTCTCTTAAAACATCAGTATTCCAACAGTGCTATCTGGCTTGGCTTGTACACTACCACGCCATCTCAACTGGTTGCTGGCATGGACGACAACCTCTTCGTGAACATACTCAACAACCCTCACCATGTTTTGCACAAATTTCTTGCACACAAAACTGATCATACATAAAATCTGAGATTTCGTTGTCGCTCTCTGTCAAGACTGACTGCGACAACTTCCTGAACAGACTACTTTTTAGAGACATTTATTAGTTGCTTAGTAATTGTCATGATCACATTTTGTCAACTGTGTTATTAAAGAAATGATAAGTGGTGAATACGTCTACCAATCTGTGGTCCCAGTTCCCCCATCCTGCAATTTCCACCGTCATTATAAACCTGTGTGACGTGTTGTGGAACCATGCCATGCATGGATGATGATGTTGGTGAACAGGAGGACATTGTGGCCGTGAATCAGATCTTCAAGGATCTCGGCATGCTGGTGCATGAACAAGCCGATGTTATCGGTAGTTCTATTAACGATATTATTAGTGCCACACTACAATAGTATCAAGTAGTCAAAGAATTTTGACGAGAGGCCACATCGCAAGGAGGAGGCGGATTTTTAAAGGGGAGTTAATGTGACACCGGCCAGTCAGGAGCAATGCAGTTGGCTGTAGCAGTCACGCTGATGATGTTATTGATTTTTTTGCTCTGTACACTGTAGCAGTGACCCATAATACTTTTTAATGGGCTGGACAACCCCCAACCCCCACTTTCCCTCTGAGTATCTGGACCCCCATCCTATACATGGTTCCTTGGGTCCACCTGAGTCTACCCGCCAATCGGCATCTTGTTTGGTTTAGTTCTTTATGCAGGGCTCATGAACGTGACCAACATACAGACACACACATGGGCCACACAACTCTGTCTGTAGCAATAGGCCGCATCTAGCGTCTGCTGCGATGCAGCCTAACAGTAATAACTTAATAGTTGTTAATGTTAGTAATAATAATACTATACAGTAACAGCTAGAGAAATGTGCAGTCGTATCGACATGCAGACCCACGCTGGGTGGTTAGGGTTAGGATTTAACCTTTTGACTTCAGGGTCAGTGCATGCTCAGGTCCTGTCATGGACTGTGTCTACCTACTTTGGTGCTGATAGCTCAAGTCGTTTTCCTTTTAGAGCACGGACAAACAGACAGATGCAACTGAATGCTCTGTTCCATGCCAGTGGCTATACAGCCGGCGTGGGTAATAATAGTAAATGTAATACATTTCTGTGATGCAAAAAGTCGGCATTCATAACTAAACTGGTGGACTGGTGGGTATACGTAGTTAATCTGTGTTAAATGGCGAGTGTGTAATTTATAATTACCTGATTGGTTTGCAGACAGCATCGAGGCGAACATTGAGAGTGCGTCAGTGAATGTTGTACGTGGTTCGGAGCACATTCGTCAGGCACGATCTCACCTGGTAATATTTCACTTCACGTTGTCTCGTGTCTTGGCTGGTGGCTGCACTGCATGTTGTAGTGAAGTAAGAAATGTTCCGTCTGCCGGCTGCTGTGCACTTGTGGCGTATTTCTCCAGTTGCCCTCAGGTTTGTTCGGAATCACAGAGGACCATTAGTTACCTCCCTGAATCTCTGAAGTAGAACGTCCTCAAGCCGAACACCATTTCTATCTCCAAACCAGTGTCATCAGTGCATTGATAGAGAATGAAATAATAATGATATCATCATGCCTTCGCCACCCGACAGAGTTGGTCTTTGGCCGGCGAACTTTCCTTGTCCTGCGCTCGACCTGTAGCTGATGGGTGACCACTTATGTGGGTAAACCATCCGCTACAGGTCAGCCAACCAGGCGAACTCAGCCTTTAATCCCTTCAGGGTTGATAAATGAGTAATAAGCTGCAGTTGGATGCTGTAGCAGGCTTGCTTGTGTTGACTGAAGCTGTGAAGTTTTTTTTTGTGAAAACAGGTGAAAGTTCGGCGCAGGAAATGCTACATCGCGATCGTTGTCATTGTCATTCTATCTGTGTTGATTATCATCATTGGCGTTTCTGCCTCTCGCTGAGAGAGCTCTATTTCGTGACAAAACACAGACGTAAGCTGGCGTTTATTTCGTCACAACCGACGTGTTATGGCCTTGTTTGGATGCATCTTGTGTATGTGTTTGGATACTTTAGTAGTAGTTATAATAGTAGTAGTTTATTTGCATCCTTGTGGTTGATAGGCTAAATTGCTTACGTTACATTTTCAGTATGCATAAAACCATAAAACATGTAACCTAAAAAGTACAAAATACAACTTCACGGTTCACTCGCCTCCCGGAAAGTCCTGGATTTCTTTTTGTAAAATTTTGAGGCCCTGGCTACTCCTGGAAAATGGGTTTGGTCCTGGAAAGTCCTGGAATTTTCTAGGCTATGATGTGGGAGGCGGGCACAATGATGCCAAAATTTGCGAAAATTAGCTCAGATTTTATGTGTATATACGAAAAAAATCGCTGGCGGCCGGGGCTCCCTTAGTAACTGCTGTTTGTCTCTATATTTAAACATTGCTGGTGTATGACAAGGCCCTGGAAAAATGCTTCTGGGGTTCTGGAAAGTCCTGGAAATTTTTGTAACCAAGAGAGTAGGAACCCTGACTGTGCTTGTATAGAATTAAATTTGAAAGAAAATGACCGTTGGTCTAGATATTTGGCGTGATGGTTCACCTTGACCATGTCTAGGTCAAGTTAATAATAGATCAGAGTTCAAGGTCGCAGGAGAAAATGTTTCTTTTTTTTGGCTGAAAGTGGAACAAACCATTTCCTGCAATATGGCTGATAAAAGCAGACATGAAGTGGAAACTGTAAATAAGTAACATAGCAAAGTGGTCATTGTGACGTCAAGTTAGGGCTTTTCTAGTTTCTTATCTACACTTTGTGTCCATTACCAGTGACACCAGACGCTGTTGTGGTGGCAGGAAGCACATACAGCCCGTATAAACTTGTGCCATTTAGCCCCAAACGTTCTCTTCTGGAACAGATGGAGGATGAATACTGGCTAACTTGGATTTATTGAGAAATGGTCATTAATCTGAATGTGTGGCCCCCACTGACCCCCGAAATGGAAATCTAGAACTGCCCCTAATGATGATGGTGTTAATACTGTTACCGTTAAACTGCACATAAAGTAGTTGATATCTGTTGACGATTGGAAGATGGTTAGCTGGTCAGCACTTGATGTGTGTATATGTGGACACTGTAGAAAAGTACAAAGATTGCTGATTTGAAGATGTTCACACGCACGCATGAAGTCATGTAAAGAACTTAGCAGTCACCAACAACTGCAGCATGGCTATCGGCATATTTCCAACCAGCAAATGTCCGTGTTGTCTGCATTGTTAGACTGTGTATCTCTGTAATGATGCAGGTGCAGATGTGGTCCAAAAAGATTTCACCCGTGTTTTTAGAATAACTCAGTCAAAAATCAACTGCAGACAGAATCCTGAGAATATTCATTTCACACCAGAAAATTGTAAACTTGTCTATGTCATCTGTAGAATGTATTCAATGTACCTTGATAATTCACTTTTTAACAATAAGTCATCTTGAGAATTTGCAGCTGCAACTGGACAAGTTCGCACAGCATGAATTGGGTTTATTTTTCACTGATGAAAAATTGTTTACTGTAGCTCTCCTACGATCTCACAAAAGGATCTTGTATATATGCTGGTGGCATTCATATAGCATGATACTAGTAATAGCCATCTTCTGCATATGCATGCCACTTTGAGCAAGTCCTTAATGTCTTTGTTGCAGTATTGAAATTCTGTTATACCAACCTCCTCGTCGTTGCTGATACTGGGGTGATACGTGCAGTGTTACTGAGATGCATTGATGATGCAGGAGCTGTTGCCAGTGGTCTGCAGCATTGTTGAGACATGTTCATCTTCCAGTAAGACAGAGAAAAGAGCACAGGCACATCACACTTGTGACACAATCAAGCTTCTGTGCAGCAAAACACCCATTTCGTTAATCCTGACATGGCCAGCCAACAGACGAGATCTACATCCAGTGTATTACCATATCTGAGGCGTGTATACCAAGATCAATAAACAGTCCATGGCTTGGGTGAATTACTTAAGCGATTTGTTGAGACGTGGCTGAATGCCAGCACAGCAAGTTGGATGATATGGTCATTGGCAGAAAACACTGGAATTCTATCAGTGCAGAAGTTGGTCACTTTTAGCAGTTCTTGTGATGTTATTTGTCGGAAATTCAAGTTGCTGTTACAAGATAACAATCAGCTATTTTCAAAGCCATCCAGTTTTTGAGGAAAATGTAATATTGATCACTTGAAATGAGTTCTGCATTTCATAAGGTAGTGCAGTGAAATTTTTGAAATGTGATGGACAAAATTCATAACCATTTATGTCTAATTTTTTCAAGACTTTATTCCCAAAATTATTAAAATTGGTTCACTTTTGACTGAGTTACTAAAGGAGTATAAAGGGTGTAGTAGTTTAAGACCACAGTGTGTCTGTGTGAACAGCGTGCTAGATATGGGAAAGTTAATTTGAATCAGTTCACCAGACTGACCGATAATTTTCGATTTGGCAGAATTGCTGGTTACAGATTGTCAGCATATAGTTACTGTCTCAATACAGATTCATTTTCACAGTTGCGCTCACGTTTTCCCGGTTCTGAGCAAAATAACTAGGCACACATTATCATACTAACCCACGATGTTGTACAGAATTAATACAGCCATTGCCAAATAATGGGATTCACAACTGAATTGAGCTCCATCTCAGTTCAGTTAACAAACCTTGCAATTGGTTGTATCAGTCTGAACTGAATTGTTTGTAGAATCAAGTCAAATGGAATCGTTTTACTGATGGATTACCAATCGCTGCAGTGTACTGCTTATGTTGAATATGATTTATGCACTTTGTAGTTATTTAAACATTTGTGACTGTAGCAAAAGTAGTATGCAGAATCTGAGTTACATGCTGATTCAGCTCGGGTGACTAATTTTAGCAGGCAACAGAATTGAGTTTGTAAGTTGCGTTAGTGGTCAAACACACTGTTTAGTAAGTTTTAGTGGAATTTATTGCGTAATTTTACAGAGCTTGAAAAACACAATTCTATCTACCTTCAACTGATGCAGATAATTGATTCTGAAATTACCAAGTTGTGATTACTGTCACAAAACTGCAGTATCAGTGTGGCATCTAGCTAATCTGGGATCGTCTGCATTACACCAGTGTTTCACCAGACAGTGGTTGCATTTGTACTCTGTTGTTAGTTTCTGGTTTATTTCGATGATAATTCAGTCACTTGTGACGTCTTTTATTGTCTCCTTGTTATATTAATAGTGAACATGTTTTTCCATCGGTAGGCTGTTTGCATTCACCAATTGATCCGACATTAAGCCGCATGATTTTTGCCATATAGCACCAATTTAGCCATTTGCATGGTATTCATTAGTTTCATGGGAGACCACTGTATGCTAGTTTGCAATGGTCTGCACCTGTTTAATGCTGTCATGTAATTATTCATTAGTCACAACAGGCAGTGGAGGATTCTGCTCTAAGAAAATGGCCAAGTTAAGTTTTTAAAAACACAGAAATTCTGTGCTCATGATGTTCAGTTGGCATCAGTGTTGGTTGGATGATGAGCAGATTCCAGCCTGTAAATTAACTGCTGTTATTATACCCATAGGTTCTTTTTTGAGGAACCCAGCCAGAATTGAGTACTACTCTGGAAAGAACAAGAAGATGACCACCTTAGCAGAGACTAATGATTTTTAGCAGTTTATTTGCGTTCAGTTGGCAGCAATGCAACCACATTTCTCCACAATTTTTGTGAGTAAATTTCAGCTAACTTTGGTTTAGATTGCTCACTTAAACTGAAAAGTTTTTCTGTTGTTCCATGTGTTGCTTGCCTTTGTTGCAAATACTTTTGAGTTTGTTTTGTGCATTGTTATTTGTCTGAATTTATGTAACTGCTGGTAGACAGCATTTTCTTACATTGCTGTATGTTACTGTGTAGTATTTATTAACGTTGTCGACAGTGTATTCTATTTTCTTGTGTGATCTGTAGGCTAAATTGATATGAGGCCCTGGTGGGAGAGGCTGATGGGACGTCTGCCATCTGGGCAGCATTTTATTTACATTATTTCTTACCGACCACTTAGGTGGTCCACATAGAGCGAGCATTCAGTCTTGTGTATGTATGTGTGTGGACAGTAAATTTCAAACCAAATGGCCTTTGACCTACAGGGTGGTCCAAAAAAGTGAGGCCACTACGTTTGAAGGCTCACATCTTCTGCTTATGACACACAGATCGTATTGTGACGATAGATTACTTTGACGTCAGTACGTCACTGCACCCTGTTTGTGCTTAATACATTTGACTGCTTAACTGTGACTCGTTGACTTTAACCAGTAAGCAAGAAGGCTCAAGGCAGAGGCAGTCGATTTTTGTTTACAATAATATAACTGAATACTGAGTTGTTTTCTTTCACCAGGTGGCATTACTTTTTATTACGTAGTTGATGAAAATGAAGTAATGCACAATGTCACGGAGGTAAATTTTGCCAAAATTGTGCAAACTGGTATAGGTATTTCGAAGATATGGGCATTCAAAATTGAAATGCAGAGTTCTAGCTAGCAAGTAAAAGTCTTGATTATTGACTTTATCGCCACGTGGTGCCACTTGTATTATAAAAATTTGTTCGATGTACAGGTAACAGATCTGTTCATAACAAAACAGTTGAAATATACCAAAAATCATGCAAATTGGTGCAGACATGTTGAAGATGTGAACCGTCAAATGTTGTGGCTTCACTTTTTTGAACCTCTGTAGATATTTGGCATCTTAACCCTATCTAGCTCAAATGCAAACGTCAAGATTATAAGTCGGAGTTTATGGCTGCAGATGAATGTTCCTTTTTCGGCTATGGGTGCACATTATAAGTACACATTATTACAGTTGATTTGTGTTCAGCTGGCAGCAATGCAACCATATTTCCCCACAATTATTCTGGAGTACCTTTCAGCTAGCTTTGGTTTAGATTGTTATTCACTCAAACTGAAAAGTTTTTCTGCTGTTCCATGTGTTGCTTTTGTGCAAATACTTTTGAGTTTGTTGTGTGCATGTTATTTGTCTGAATTTATGTAACTGCTGGTAGGCAGCTTTTACGAAAACTGGCCCAGTTATACGCAGACCACAGAATTTAGAGTCATGCCACAGAATTTACCCATTGCCGCGGAATTTGGTAAAACGACTGGTGATTAATTCTATCACTAACGTGAAAACGTAGTACAATGTAAATAAATCCAAAATAGAAGCGTGTGAGGTAACGATGTACAAATGAGTAATCAAACGGAAGACAGCTCAGTTTAGTCATAAACGGGAGGCTGCGGTTATGCCGCGGTATTTAGATTATTTTCCTGTGGCGAGGTGTGGAATTTACTAAATGGAGCAAAGGAATTTGGCAGGATTTTCTGCAGAAAACTGTTATGAGACAACCATGGTGGGAAAGCAGACCTGAATTCAAGTCCGGATTAATGTGGCATAGGTACTAGTAAATGCACAACCACAGGCCCTTCGTCTCTCATCTGTCGCCTTCTAAGCTGACTGCACAATGCTAAACTGCTCGTTTCTTTTGTGACTTAAACCGTTATTGTGTTGCTGTTTTAGTGCAAACATCGAGTTCAATGCTTACAATGCATAAGACATTCGTGATTAATGGCTAACGTATGTTCATAATATTTTGAAGACATCTTTCGTAAGCCCCTTTCTCGTTGTAGGCCCTATTTGCCTACAATGCCTGTGCCATAATCTGGCCCTGGCTGAATTTGAACCTGTAAATAACCAACTGGCATTCTCCTCCCCCATTTACAATAGGGGCTGGCAAATGACCACAGATTCTAATATTACGTGGCAATACCTAAAGCTTATCGGGGCCGGATTTTTGTCCTGGTTTTTGTGTCACGTGACTTTGAAGTTGGCAGTAAGTATGAGTCGGCCGTTAGTCCCGTATGGGGCTAATTTATTTTACTTTTTTTGTACTAAAGTTTTCATCGGTGTGACATCAAAGTGAGCGCTTTCTAGTTTGACTAGTATTCAGTATAGCAGTCACTCTTAGCCCATCTGCTTGCATTACAATGTACAATGAGTGTTACTAGTCAGCAACTGTTGTATGCATTGTCTGTTTTCAATATTTTAGCGTACTTCTTGTCCATAGAGTCTAGTCTAGTCAACATTATCTGTGATATCACTGTCCATTTTTTATTCACAATTTATCGTAAAAGCGATTAGTAAAAAAACTAGCAGATTGTAAGTATACTGACCGAGAGTAAATCTGCATGAATTTGACTGTTGGAATTTGTGCTATAATAATGCTGCATTACTGAACTGCTATTAATCGGTCCAGATAGTAAGGTGGCATTATGCTAATAACATTTGCTGTTATTTACTGGCTGCCGATGTTCATGGTTGTATCTCATGTAGGCAGAGATGGCGAAAGAAATCTGATCCGTCCAATGTTTTCAGTGTGTGAGCTGTGGCAGATCCAGTGGGCTGGGTTCACATTAACTCTTCTCATGTCTCCCGTCACTATATAAATCCACTATACATAATGGTGAGTTGACACTGGTTGGTTGGAGTTTAAATTTCAACACAATTTAGGTCATATCGCACCTTTAAGGTAAAATTATACTATAAGTATTAACATTTAATAAGTAGTAATTCTTGGTTAGATAATTGAAAAAGAAGAATAATAG
>Ga0209363_1000451_pt1 | contig 15932 bp, 8 predicted proteins | sample WorMetexBAHAMAS3_FD_187385 | JGI IMG/M metagenome (GOLD analysis project Ga0209363, IMG submission 187385) | Marine gutless worms symbiont microbial communities from Max Planck institute for Marine Microbiology, Germany - Inanidrilus exumae... | ecosystem: Host-associated > Annelida > Digestive... | reverse complement strand
GGTTTGTGTGTCTGTGTGTCTGTATGTGACCACGATAAATAAAAAAATTATGGACAGATCTGTACCAAATTTTATGGGAAGGTTCCTAGGGGGAAAAGGAAATACCAAGTTCGTGTTTTGTTAAGATCGGTAGAGGGATGTGGAATTAACGGTCAAAAACTCCATAAAATGTAAACAATCGCCGGTTTACAGCAACGGTCTAATAGTAGGTGAGCCAAGATAGGTGGGTGGCAAACGGAAGAGCTTTTCAGCTTCGCTGGCCGTGCGGCGGTCGCAGCAGCCGTAGAACGTGATTGGTTGATCAACATTGCGGCAACGGCTGTTCCATTAACCGCGCACCCCCATTGTGGTGGCAATCCGCAACAGCTTTTGCGGGGAGCTGAACTCTCTCAGAGTACGGTACTTTCCATCTAGTTTTCTTACATTTTTATACTGTCTTATACTGTATGTTTCATATTTTAATTCTTGCTATTTATCAGTTGAAATGTCTTTACACACTTTATATGTGCTTTTCTGCTATGTTACGCACGCGACTGACGTGCATTTAATAAAAGGCAACTTACTTACTTACTCCGCTAGCACACATGTAGCCACTAAGTACTGTCGGCTGGAGAGGGGGTAACCTCTACCCATTCCCCACCCCTTGTCGTCTTAGGCGTCTCGCTCTCAACGCCTTTGGCACCGAGGCTCGTTGATGTCAACAGACCATAGGTGTTATACCAACAACATTGTTGATGACACAACGTATTCCTCCATCAACGGCGGACGCGGACCGCAGTGGCGAATGGAGACAAATTTTCTCAAGTTCTCAACCAGTCTAAAAGTGCAATTTTTACCTACTCAGCCTGCACTTGGCACTCCAGTTGGGGGTGATCCCATCGGAATTTTGTAGACATCTTTTGCATCATAAAACTAGAGTCCCTGAGCTATGATGCGGCGTTGTTCGCGTGGTCCTACGTTTAGCCGTTTTCGTTGAATTCAACTTGTGACGGGCAGACAGACACGCGACGATAGCAAATACCCCGCGAGCGTTACATGGGTAAAAATGAATGAGGTGGCTATTTTTTTAAACAAAAATGTAACTAATATTATATTCAGATTTCACGTATGTAAGATTTGCATTAACTACATTATATTATTGTGCAGGTAAAGTTAAAGGCATGGTAACATTAGCAAACAAATTGTTGGTTGTTGAAAGCAAAGAAGTACGTTCAGTGCATTGCATACCCTCCACCAAGTGTGACGTAGTTGTAGCCGGATCTTCTCTGCAGTCCATAGCCATATCTCTCACCGACAACTATCGCTTCTGACGGATTGTAACACGATAAAAGCCTTCTCAGTCTTGCTGAACTGTTGGATTCAAACACACAGCACCAACATCTGTCACAAGGAACTTGAGCTTTTAACACTATACATACTGTACTAGCATAACTTGATAGGCAGTTCTACAGTTTGCAGCCTACAAAGAGGTCACGGGGCCCAGCTGTAATGTGGAGGGGCTAAACACTGAGGTGGGGGCTAAACATCGAGGTGGGGGCTCAGCCCCCTTGCGTCCCACTCACTTTAACCACTGAATTGACTAATGATTCCTGTCCAGGTATGTTGTTAGAGATGCATGACAGACAGATCTGATAGATGAAATTATTTACATATCACCTATAATTCAAAAGAGTCATTACGGCATGCCTGCCAGTTGCTGGCTGTTGGGCCTGGTGCAAGTTGCAGGGGCTACTACATCACGGCAGTCATGGTCAGTGGTTGATTAAGTTTTTACACCACAATCGACATAAATGGGTAATTTCTGAGACGTTCTTCCCAGCCAACCACTTAGCTTGGTCCTGACAATCACGGTTAGTAAGATTAATGGATTATGACTATCATAGTCGGAGCATCCCTCAGTCTACTTATCCTGCCCGCCTAGTATCACTACTGGCCGGCGTGTTGGCTCTGACAAACCCAGGCCTCTATATCACTTGGTAACACAATCATTTCAGGTGACATCTGTGGACGTGACTACGGTGACAGTGCATGTCAACGTTCAGTCCACGCTGCTTGGCTTGTACTGAAGCTGTATGTAAATGCAATCACGGACTGTCACTGTCACAGACTCTTCAATGTCACTGTCACTGACACTGTTACAGACTCTTCAATGTATTACCTTAACTCAGAAACTAACAACCGTTTTACTTGTGTTATCGCCGGAAATTCACTACCAAGTGATCCGTCTACGGGATGTCTAGTTTCCATTTTTATTCCATTGTAATCAATTAAAAGTCATTCCGCTGTCCTGTACACTCCGTACAAGAAAGCTCCCCAAATTTTCTGCAACGTCCGACGCCGGTTGCATTTTTGCCAACGCCTGATGCTTCGGAATGGGACTGTAAATACTGTGTTGTTATTGGTTGCCATTACCAGAAGGCGTGCTGTGGTTGGTTGTCATGCGGTGCTATTTTTAGTAGCACGTCGACATGCGCGCGTTGAGCCGAATTTACTGTCTTGTGGGCATTCCACACAATACAGCCATCTAGTTGTGAAATGGAAACATCTCAGTAGCGTCGTGGAAAACTGACTCACACGGTGTTTACCTAACAAGCGAGTCATCATCAACAACCAGAAACCATTTGAAGTTGCCGCACTGCGACTGGCTGTATAAATAGTGCAAGATGGCGAGCAGTTTTGCACAGTGACCTGCACAGCACACATGCAGCTCAAAACTGAGTCAAAAATACTCCCGATTTGCTCCATTCCAGGTTTGTTTAGCAAACAATAACCTGCTTAACTGCCCTTCATCCAGGACAATGCTGGTGATCTGGTACCATAGATCTAGCTGATCCGCAATGTTATAGTTGGGGTCAAGGATATATCACTGACCCCCCCAACAATCCGTGACATGTCATAACATTGATGTTTCTGTCCGACATTGAGAAGCACATTTTCTTACCTAAAACGAACCAAAATGCATGATTTTGATCAAACATTTTTCGGAGTTGTTACCCCCAGACCGCTGCAGCGGGAGGGGGCCACTCCCTACCACACTTTCCCGTCCCAGCCCATGTTTTCTGACCCCCAATATTTTTGACGCTCTGCCGCCACTGCATTAGACAACTAAACAAAAACACGTCATTTTAGCGGCTATCTGTCAGGTGAAACTAATTAGCTTATTCGTCCATTGAGCTGGCTGCTCCCTTAGGACTATTCCTTCGTCTGTTCTAAAACAAAACTTACATGGGTAATTTGTACAGGTGACATTAACTAGCTGGAAGTACAGTGACATTTGTCTACGTTGTTAGTGTTGACAAGAAAAAAACGTGTCAGTGGTTAACATCTTAGCTGATAAGTACAAAATGTGTGAACAATCACAGTGTAGCACGGTAGTGTTATAAGGGCGACAAGCTATTCCTATGGAGAATGGCAAAATTGGGGGTATCAGAACTTCGGAACCCCTGAACCAATTGTCACAAACCGATCGATCACCCCAGTTGGGTCGTCCCGGCAAATGGGTGAAATATCACTCTAGCGTGGTTTTTAGTTTTTTGTGACCTTTTACTCGCATTGCGAGACCAAACCGGATAACCTATTTTTACACTCTTTGATTCATTAGATGTCAATCCTGGGTTATTGCATTCCTAGAGATAAATCTACAAAAAGTTTCCGATTTCCCTAAATTTTACCCCAAAGCAGGGTGGCTCAAAAAAAGTAAGCTGTTGTACTGTGATAGGTATTTCAATGGCTAGACAATAGTCCTTCCGTTAAACATTTTATCATTTTGCGAACAGTCCAGGACTGGAAAGTTGGTAACTCTAATTATAGTTTTGGGATAAATTTTGCGAAACTAACTCGCGTTTGGCTAGCATTAATTTCATTGACTGCTAAAATCAACAGCTTACTTTTTTTAGCCACCCCCAAAATGGGCGTGAATAGGCATTTTTAAGCTTCACGCTCAAAATATTAAGATTTGCATATTATCGAAACTACTGCACCGATTCAAACCAAATTTTGCACAGTGACAGAGACCACCAAAATACACTTCGTGGGTGGTCCAAACAGGCAATTAAAAAATCCAAGATGGCGGACGGCCGCCATCTTGAAAAATCGAAAAACGGCCATATCTCCGCAACGCCTTGACCGATTTGCATAAAATTTGGCACGATGACGCATATTGGCCCTCCGAATGTATGGGCACTTAAAATATCCAACTTTTAAAAATCCAAGATGGCGGACGGATGGTGTACTGGAATGCTACTGTATCACCATTCCCCCTTGTCCTGATATCATTTGGGGGAACGGTTCCCCTGCATTCCCCCTCGACTACATCACTAGCGACGGCAGTTGTTTCACATTCAAAAATCATCATATCTCTGCAATGCCCATGTGACCATTGTCAATATTTAAAAATCTTTTGAGCAGACATTTGAAATTATATCTTAGTAAGAAAACAGCAAATATAAACAGTAAAAACAGGCCAGTTTACAACTAAGTGTAAGGGCGACAGAGTCATAGCTGTAAAACGGCAAAATCACTTTGGTGTGACTCCACCTAGAACGTTAAGCACGCCCTAACCAGCGAAGTTATGCCAAAAATCATACTTGCTGTAAATGTGACTGTATCACGTTATAGATGGCCATTCTAGCAATACCAGTTGAGAACAGAACCATCAACTGACACATGACTTCGCTGGTAAGGGCGTGCTTAATGTTCTAGGTGGAGTCCTACCAAAAGTGATTTTTGCCATTTTAGAGCTGTGACTCTGGCGCCCTTACACTTGGTTGTAAACAGGCCAGTTTGTACTATTTATTCACTGTGATGTCCATTTCGCAAAAAGCTTCCGTGTTACAGAAATACCAAGGCCAACACAACACAGCTTTTCTAAACATACCTGTGTATATATAGGAAGTAAAGGTGAGAGTGAATGAACCTCGCTGAGTGTTTGCAACTCCCAGAGTCACAGTCGGAACTGAGTCATCTTCAACGTCACTGAAGTAGATGATGTGCTTCACATCTGATTCCCACGTCTTCTTTATCACACCCACTACACACACACACATACGTGTACACACACGTGTACACACACACACGTGTACACACGCACACACGTGTACACACACGTGCACACACACCAAGTGAACGTGGGTGGGTCAGCTGCTGAGGCTGGCAGTGCAGTCATTCACAGGACTTTATCCTCTCTTCATCCACAGCTCACTGCTGAGGGAAACGGCTTAAGCCAAGTTGACGTCACCAGCCACATCAGCACAGCACGGTATCTCGATGTACAAGCGGAAAAAGTGTTCAATAATCTGGCAAAAGGCCACATCGCCACATTGTCACTCCTCGTGGCGGCGAATGCACTCGTCCATTTGCCATGGCGGCAGGTGAACAATGCACAATGCTCTCATGCGTAGGTTGGTTGCGTGGCACAGTGATGGAACGCCGGTCTTTCGCCGACGAACCTTCCCTGTCCTGTGCTCGACCTGCAGCTGATGGGTGACCACTTATGTGGGTAAACCGTCCACTCCAAGTCCACCAACCAAGCCAACTTAGCCTGTCATCCTTTCGGGGTAGATTAGTGAGTGGTAAGCTGCAATCAAATGTCCGCTACCTCGGTCGGGGGTTGCGCCATCTGGTGAATGCTTATGGAGTAAAGGCAGGATAGCTCCTTCCATTCGTGGACAAACGTTGCGCCGTGCGGATGGCAGGTAAAACTGTGTGATCCCTTTAGCACGTGCCATCCGGAGCGCTTTAGAGATGTGTTTCATTATTAAGCATTATACAAATATATGCCTTTATGTTATCATGGGCTGGTACATGTGCCCCCTCAAAAGTGTCCACTTCCCGTGGGGGATCTGTACCAATATCCAATAAATGGTTCCTTGGAGGTACATGAGTCACAGTATCTCGATAGTTTCAGCCATTTTTGCACAGCTCACCCGTGTGCCCAACACACAGACAGACACACAGACCATGCTACGTGCAACATCTGTAGCACTGTGCGTAGGCGACGTCGCCTAAAAAGTGACAATGCAATCAGTTGTGTCAAGCATTAACACAGTTCTTAACATAGTCACTAGTTCCACAGCATCACACAAATGCACTTAGCTTTAGTTGGTATTAAAACATTTCTTAAACTGGAATAAACAAATAAATAAATTAGCCCCAGACGGTCGACTCCTACTTACTGCCAACTTCAAAGTCACGTGACACAAAAACTAGGACAATAAAATACGGCCCCGATAAGCTTTAGGTATTGCCCCCAATTTAAGAATCCGTGGTCAGTTGCCAGCCTCCATTATAAATGGGGCAGGAGATAACCGTTGAAAATGGCCTAATTTCCGTCTTTCAGGGGCTCGTGACCTTGACCGTGACCTTGGATCGGGTCATACTGCATACCTTCATGTATCACTCGTCGACCTCTACCTACACATCAAATTTCACTGAAATTGAAGAAACTTTTTGTGGACGGACGTACGGACGGACATTTTAGACACATGTTATTAGGTCGACTCAGAGGAGTCGACCTAATAATAGAAACTGTGCGACATTGTGTTGTACAGCTAGTAAGCAAACAAGTCACCTCGGTCACGGTGATATTTCTGACACGTTTTCACAGCAACAAATAGCAAGTCGTCTGAAACTGCTTCACCCTACAACACACATCAAGTCATTAAAACACCACAAGTCCCTTTTCATCCATCAGTCTGCAAATTGTAAAAATAAGAAATTGTAAGTCAATTTTTGGATATCTCAGCACAAACATAATGGTGAAGTTAGTTGGAGTTTAACGTCCCCTTTCAGCACAAATATGGCTATATCAGAGACAACAGGTCAGCGGTGGAGAGCTATCCCTACACAGTGAAGGAAGGCCAGCAATATATTAACCTCAACCCTGGCCGCCTTTTTGTTCAGCAGCCACCCAAAAGGGAAAGGGATCGAGAGGCTCATTTAAATTATTACGCCAGCGCCTACAGCAGGGGAAGACAACTATCACACCGCAAGACTAAACTAATACAACAAAACACCAGAATAAATCTTAACTAAGCAACGTGGCGAGTGACAATGCAGACTGAGAAAAAAACGTACACACTGCGGGAAGTTTACTGATAACCATGCAGAGCACAACAGGTTCACAGCGTCGCGACGTTGATAGCCACACAGGAACTCAGCGTCCGTTAGTCTTAGACCAGCGTCATTGTTCCATATAAACATTGACAGCTGACAGACAGACAGACAGACAGACACACCACAGCGGCATTTATCAGTCACATCTACATGACGATGTCAACATGGCTGCAATAAGAGGTGTTAAGGGTGCATAAAGACGAAAGAAAGGATACACTCAAATGTTTAACACCATATAAAGGGTAAAGGCTTTCTATACTCGTTACCGAACGTTGGTCTCGGAGCTAATCCCGGTGTACAGGCAGTCAGCCCACAGGTGACTATAAGTAATTCACCCGGTGGTAGACTGCCATTACTTTCTGCCAGGCCTGCGGTTACCTTCCCAGCCGCAGAGCATCACTGCCCCTTGGCCGATACCAAGTTATACTGCTTGGTGACAGAGCCACATAAGTGTGAACAACTTGCGCAAGGTTGTTATGCAGCTTTGCTCTGAGTAGGATTTGAACCCACGATGGACGGACAGGCAGACAGACACACAACAACATAGCATCGCACGATAATAAATCAATGTGTGAGATGAAGCTGACAGGGAGGTAAGGGAAAATGAGCCCTATGTGCTATAGTTGATGACAATAACTTATGTAATTTCTGGCTCTCCAGGGGATTGGCGTAACGTCCCTTGCTGCCAGATTTAGTGACTTGTGCAGCTGTATATACAGACCTTAGCACAGCCTAGAGATCTCAAAATACAAAAATATATAGTTGAACGGCCTGGGCTCTGCCCCGGACTCACACTAGACGAGCTTACAGCGCTCCCCCAGACCTCGCTGCTGGTGGGGAGAGGCTAGCTGCTGCCTCATCAAGAATCTCACCGTCGCTATTGGCCTTTGGGCCTCAAACACCAAAACTCTCTTGACTGCCTTGCTCTTTTCTTCTACATCTCTTTCATTGATGTAAATTGTACAAAAGTGGTCAGTGGTTAGAAACATCAGCATCACATTGATTACCCTCAGCAGCGGTGTACATAATAGTCTAAGTACCTCATGTGAAGCATCAATTGCGAAATCAGTCTCAGGCAACGCGGCTTTTAAATGCTCGGAAACACTACACACACAGATTAACTAGTCAGATTAATAAACATTTTAATAAACAAATAATCATCAGTGTTTTTCATTTTACAGATGCACATCACTCATAGTCACGTATGCATCACAACACTAATAAGTAAGTAGTAAAATTTGATTATGCACCATATCACATCGTATGGTAATCAAACCATTTCTTCTACGCGGCCTAGCTGCTGAATACAGATCTCGATGGTGGGTGTGATCAACAGTTGTACGACGACCATCAGAAGTTTATGACACTCACTGGCGAACTAAATTGAGACGATCAGCCGTTTCATAGATATGCGTGGTGCCCACCAAAATTTAAATAGTTCACGTGACCTAACCACGCCCATTTCAGGGATGGTTGCCATCCGTGGGCTAGCACTTGTTACCGTCAACCTATATCTACCAAATTTGAAGTCTCTATCTCCACTCAAGTCACCTGTGGGCTGACTGACTGTACACTGGGATCAGCTCGGGGCCTGAGGCTTGGTAACAAGTATGGGAAAACTTTACCTTTTTTATCTCCACTCACTAAGAAGATATGAAAGGCGATACAAAATGTCGAAAAATGGGGTGGTTTGGGGTAGTTAAGGTCACCAGAAATGTAGTCACCAGAAATAGCACCAATCGATAGAGCACACACGAGTTCCTATTAGCATTCCATAGTAACTATGTCCCTAGCTTGCACCATTTCTGAGATATAGTAAGATATTGGTCGAAAATCGCCGTTTTCGACCAATATCTTACTATATCTCAGAAATGGTGCAAGATAGGGACATAGTTACTATGGAATGCTAATAGGAACTCGTGTGTGCTCTATCGATTGGTGCCATTTCTGGTGACTACATTTCTGGTGACCTTAGCTACCCCAAACCACCTCTATTTGGCTCGCCGTTGAAATTTCGCCGAGATTTTCGGTCTCCGAAAACTACAGTCCCTGAGCACGATGGTGCGGCGTTGTTTGCGTGATCCTAGGTTTAGCAATCCTTGTAGAACTCCGACTTGTGACAGAGAGATGGACGGATGGACAGACAGACAGACAAACGATGACAGCATACACCATGCTAGCATAGTGTCGCATGTTCATTACTCCAACAGGGGTGTGGTCCAGGTGACATGACCCCAGTGTCTCTGCTTTTGGTACTGTGACAAAAGAATCAAAACTGCTAGCGAAGACAGCAAATAAAGAGGAACGACCAAGCGTATTAAGTAATGCAGTGAATACAGCAAAACTCAAAAAAGGCGGTATTGCTCAGCAGCACATTGACACTCAGGTAATATTATCACCCTTTTCATTATCTAGCTGTTTTCAAAGTGCTACTTGCTATGTGTAACCATTATATACATCGGTATAAACTGTAGGTTTTTACATCATCATAACAAAATTACAATAACCTTTGAAGCAAAGCAAAAGTCATCAGGAAACACGACATAAAGTCAGGATAAGCAAAGCTGGAAGGATCTTCATGGAATGCAAAGTGATGGATAATTGTAGCTTCCTCATCACGTAATGCTCGGCCAATAAACAGCTTCTGCAACAGAAATGTTACGGCATTTGATCTGTGTTCCCAGCGTTTTCTAGATAGTAAATATGCAGCAGTCAAAAAGAACAAGCAATCAATATGTACCGATACAGCATTACATAATGTCCAAAATAATCACTTTACAGCATTGAGAAAAAAGACCACTTATCACCTCTGAGAAATTGTAGTTTTTCAAATCATTCACGAATTTCTCCAAGTCGAGCCTTACATCTTCATGGCAAAATGCAACTGCTGAATGCTTGTTAGCAACCTTGACTGTCAGACTACAAAATGAAAGAATTTCACATCAGAGCTGAAAATAAAAACGTACATCACTTTCAGTTTACCACAAGAGACATCACACTGTCCTTCAGTGCCGCGACACTGGTGGTTCGGCATCTGGCTCATTAAAAACTTGTCATTTGTCTCCAAAGGCTCTCTTCCAGAAACACACGTGGAGGATGAAAACCAAACACGGATCTGGAGGAACAAGGTACTTCATGTGGAATACAGCTAATGAAAGACAGAAATAGGAGCTATCACACTGTAATCAAATTAAACAGCACAGCTTCTAAACAACAGTTTCAAAACTATACAAACAAGACATCAATAAGCATGAGAATGACTGACTGAGTTTAAGTTTTACGATACGATATGATATTTACCTGCGCTCAAAAGCTGATGAGATGGGCAGCCTAACCTAGCGCACAGCATAGAAACGAAAAAATAAGGAAAACTAAAAACAAAAACCGAGTAGCTCAGAAGAAACGGTCCAGGCAATAGACTGTGAAGGCAGTCTGGGAGGAAGAAATAAAAACTACAAGGGTAGGATTTGTGAAACAGGTAGGTTTTAAGCCGGGAGTGAAAGAGAGAGGGAGTTTTGGATAAGCAGAGTGGTGAATCAGAAGAGGAAGAAGTTACGGGTGAAGGAATAGGTGAGTAGGAAATGGATGCACTGGTACCAGAATAAGGTTGACAAAGAGATAAAGAAAGTTGGTTCCAAAGACAAAGTGAAATATGACAAAGGAGCGATCAGTTATTTTTAGAGAAGATGATGTCATCCCACCCGACACAAAAGACGTCATGTTGGGGACGTTCTTCCTAGCCAATCTCTTGGCTTAGTGCTGAAAAGCATGTGAATGATTAACATCAATAGGACAAGAGCATCAGACTTCAATGACAGCATGAGCTGCCTAAAGGTAAAGTAAAGTTCTCCCATACTCGTTACTGAGCGTTGGGCCCGGAGCTGATCCCGGTGTACAGGCAGTCAGCCTGCAGGTGACTTGAAGCCATTCACCCAGCGATAGGCTGCCATTACTTTCCGCCAGGCCTGCGTTTACCCTTCCAGCCGAAGAGCGTCACCGCCCATCAGCCGGTACCAAATTATACTGCTTGGTGGCAGAGGCACATGCGTGTGAGCAGCTTGCCCAAGGCTGTTACCTGGAAGCAAACCGGCCGAGATTCGAACCTGTGACCTTTTGGATTGCGAGCGAACGCTCTACCATTAAGCCACACAGGCCTACCTGGCAATAATTGGCAGTATTGTCCATGCACCATCATGTGACCACTCTTCATGCAGCAAGTACATGCTGGGTGGAGTCTGTAACAACAGTTCATCACTAGGCCTGTAAGAATACAGCAGTAACAAAAAGCCAGCACTCACAAGAGTGCAAAAACCACGCCTGCAAAGTTTTTTGTGCCTAGTCATCTTGACCTTTTTATCCCAAAATAAATGGGTTTAAGGACTCACAGTGGAACATTTCTATGTCAAATTTGGTTATTCTGGCTGCAGCATTTTTTGAGACACTGTGGGAAAACAGACAGACAGACAGATGCACAGACAAACTCTGCTGAAACCCTACGCCTCGTGACTACCATTGGTGTGGGTAACAAAAAACGTCAGCTATCACAGAGGGACCCACGTGATGATATGATTGTGGGCATCAAAATTTAAAATGGGTCACGTGACCCTGACCATGACCCTTTAAGGGGTAATCTTTCATCCAAAAGCTAGGACTTGATATAGTCTACCTGTCTACAACATATGACGACTTCAGCCATTGCAGAAATATTATAAGATATAGCCAGATATTGGTCGAAAATTGCCTATTTCAACACACCACACCTCGACCTGCGCTCCCGTTGAGGGTACCCCTGTTAGAATTTCGCAGAGGTCTTTGGCATCAGCAAACTAGAGTCCCTGGGCTATTGTACGACATTTTCTGTGTGATCCTAGGTTTAACCATCTTTGTAGAATTCCGACTTGTGACAGACGAATGGACAGACAAACCGATGGACACACAATGACAGCATATACCGCTAGCATAGCGTCACGTGGTAAATACTGAGCAAATCACGGCTTACTACATGTGCCAAGTGTAATAGATTGTGCTTGCGTGGATCTCTACTAATACATTCCAGCATTCAAATGTCACTACGTACTGCCTTCATGTAAGTCTGCAAGTCAATATTGAGTGAATGGCGATGAAGCACAGCCCTGGCTTGACTGCAGTTTGCTGTTATTTGTTACTGTTCGCAGCCTGCATCTCAGTATATCTTGTAATAACAATGATGATGATAATGATGATGATAACAAGAAGGTATCGCCCTAACAGGATGTAACCGTACTGGCCCTCCATGTAGTGTCGGCCGCCCTACCGCCCACACGCCCGACTGTCGGCCTGCCCGCCCGCACCCCGGCAGCATTACAGACGATCACAGACGACGACGACGACAGACGCCAGCAAGCAAAATAATACTGGCCCATTAGAAGGGCCAGCAATAATAATAACAGATGGTCAAAGAATGGTCAAAGAATGTTCACAAAAGGCTGCATTACATGTCATCCCATTACTGAAAACTGAATTATTCTTTTTGCTGGACAACCCCAAGAATTGCCTCTTCCTGTAAGGGGATCGCGATCCCCAATGCTCATCCAATACATGGTTCCTTGGGCCCGCCTGAGTCAGCCCCCAAACAGCATCTTGACTGGTTCAGCCGTTTTTGTAGGGCTCATCTGTGCAACCAACACACACAGAGACGTGTGACATCTGTAGCAACTGGCCGCATTTTATGCACTGCACGCATACAATGTGGTCTAATAATACACAGTACACTATATATTTCTACGCCACAATGAGGTCGTGACATCAGAGATGGTGGAAACACATTTCACTAGCCATGTCATTACCTCTCACAGTTGAGTACACTTCTGAGAAACAGCTACCTGTCAAGGGTACACTGTTTCTAGAACTGATGCATTTAATTACAGTTGGTTTGCTGGAGTTTAATGTCCCTTTTCAGCACAAACATGGCTATATGAGAGACGAAAGGTCAGGGGTGGAGAGCTATCCCTACCCAGTAAAGGAAGGCCAGTGATATATTAACCTCAACCCTGGTCACCTTTTCGTTCAGCAGCCACCCAAAAAGGGAAAGGGATCGAGAGGCTCATTTAAATTATTACGGTAGCGCACACAACAGGGAGAGAAAACTATCACACCAGAAAACAAAACTAAATCAAATACGACAAAAACAAGCATGCATCCATAACTAAAAAATACATATAACATAAAATCAACACAAAAAGACAAAATCTCACGGCAGTGTCTTGGAGATCATCTTACACACAGCAGTTACTTTGCTTCATCAACTAGTAGGCTACTGACCATTCCAAATCACTCCGTGCCTGCAACATATGCAGAGATGACTTACAAAATGAAGTGTTTCAGACTGGCTGAGGACGTGCTGACGAAATAGCTGAGCACGCTGTGCATGATAGTAGTTAGGCTGGCTCAGAATCACAAAGACAATATTATCTGTAACACAGTTGCACAAACAAACTAGGAAACACAATAACAAAACTAGATGATGGAATAACTAGGTGAAATGTATTAATGTCTGCTGCACATTCTGAAGTCAGTTGCAAATGTGACAAATAATTTACTAGCAAATAACTTCTCCAAGTAAAACTGTTCTTTTCTCCTTCAGAACGTATCAATTATGAATCATCTAGTACAAAAACTGCTAACAAAAGTAATAATACTGTATTACAATATCAATTACACAATAAATATTGATTAGTAATCAATATTTATCAATGATTACTGTTCTGTTACTATTATTTGCACATACAGAGCAGTATCCGGTGATATCCAAGCTACTATATGCATCTCCATGTGGTGGGCTATGCCTCTGCATCAGACAAACAATGAATTAAATCCTTCATCCGCCGAGTGGTCCGGCTTGGTTTCTATGGTGCGGGAGATCCCACTGCTCAGTAACTCGCCGAGAATGCCGACGAAAGACTGTTCTGGGGAGTGAAATATACTGAGCAATGTGTGCTTCATCACCTCCTCTCAGACATCATCAGTCACCGCTACAGTCTCCGCCCTCAATGACATAACTTTATACTTACTACAAAAACTGATGAATGAAATTTTATTGTTAGACAATTATTCAGTGACATTTATTGATATTGCTTATTGTTTTTATTGTAACTTCTCTACATTGTAATCAGTCACGTTCTGCTCGACTGAAATTAAAGCTTTTGATTGATTGACAAACAGAATAAATATCATAAATACTGAAATCATCCATAAAGTTGCAGGAACTACAGAGAGTTCATTCCTCTGCAAAGTGTGAAAAAAATCATGCATTTAAAAAATTATTAATTAGCTTATACACTACCCAACATTTGCACATGTTCACAGTCTATGAACATGTGTAAATGTTGTGTAGTGTATAAGCCATCATAGTTAAATTGTTATATCATATATGGCAATTAAACCACCGGTACATAAAAAGATGGCAAAAACGTTTGGCAAAATGGGCGTGGCCGGCAGGCAGCAACATCAGCCTCTGCAACAGTGAAAAACATGCTGTAAATGAAGTCCAACGCTTCTATCATCAACAACTTCCCATAACTGTATTGTCAACAACAGCTGAGTGGGACTGAAATGGAACAGTCTTGGTGAAGGTTATCTGAAATTACTCTTATTTTTTAGGGAAACTGAACCATTCCGATATAATGTGCTGTAGTTTTTCCTCTTTCACAAACCAGCTCTTTCTAGTAAGACAATTCGCCAAAGATTGTAAAATAATTCAAAATTTTCAGACCATTCCTGGCACTGAACGTCATTTGAAGTTTTCAAATTTCCACACAAGAATTAAAAGAGCCTTACAACCAGATACCAATGTCACTAGGATATCTGCAGCAGTTTGGGGTACACTCATAAAAACAAAGATAAACATGGGTGCAGAACAGCCAATCTTCTGAGGACAACCCCAAAACTAAATTGATCATGTCCATATCAAGGCATCCTTACCTTCCCAAAATTTATAAAATCTGTCCATACACACACACACACACACACCATGTATATTATTTGCTGCTTTCTTTGTGGAGGTAATTAAACTTTACCTGCAAATGAGGCACTTTGCAGTTCTGTGACTAAAATACACAACATGCACACCAAAATATGAATTTTGTCATATAGCAGAAACCACCACAGGGCATATTTTAATAACAAACATGTACTGTTGCTATAAACAGACATGTCAACTAGTGTATAAACGAGTTGTCAAAGTTATTTGACAAAGGCCGCATCGCCTCCGTACATAAATGCAACACGTAAAGTATTGACAAGCATCAGATATTAGTTGGACCGTCGACGTCTGAAAATTATACACAAAATTGGACACTTCCTGTCCACATGCAAAACCATATAAGTGTTGCTAACATCATCGCTGTGTTGCTAACCTACCAATTATCCACAATGCGTTGCACCGTTGGGCTGCTATTGCTAGCTAAAGCCCGGTCCACACCAGCAACAATGTCAAAGCAACATTGTCAAAGCAAATGGCAACTTTGTTGCCATTTGCTTTGACAGCAACAGGCAACAAAGTTGCTTCCTACCAACGTCACGGCATCAACTTCTCTACCGTCTTTCAAGGGACAACTTAAAACATTTTTATTTACCAAATCTTTTCCATCACTTTAAATTGCTTTCTCATATTTTTGTACCGTGTCCTAGAAGCTATTTAGCTTATGCCACGTTAATCAGTACGTTTTACTACTACTACTACTTTGACATTGTTGCCAAAAACGGCAATAATGTCAAAGCGACGTCCAATGTTGTCGAAGCAACATTCGACTTCGTAGCATTCTACAATGTTGCTTCGACAA
>Ga0209363_1000450_pt1 | contig 15933 bp, 9 predicted proteins | sample WorMetexBAHAMAS3_FD_187385 | JGI IMG/M metagenome (GOLD analysis project Ga0209363, IMG submission 187385) | Marine gutless worms symbiont microbial communities from Max Planck institute for Marine Microbiology, Germany - Inanidrilus exumae... | ecosystem: Host-associated > Annelida > Digestive... | reverse complement strand
AGTAAGCTTATTTTGGCGTTAGCTGGAACCAACTACTCGTCCCACTAACAGTCAACTCGTCACACACGTGTGGTCAACTCGTCACGCGCTGTGTAAAATTAAAAGGTCAACTCGTCACATGTGACGAGCTGACTGGCAGCCGAATATTACACGGACCGCTGAAGTCATTGTCCTCGCGCAGTGAATCACTACAAACTCAATTCAACACTGACATACAAGTATGAATAAATGAATGAAAATGCGAGGATTATAAGTGCGTTTGAAAACCGACTGAGAGCCGGCTTTGTCTAACACACTATGTAAACAAATCAAGCCGTGGAGTGAAGTAAAGCCAGAAATGGTCAGGTAGTCCGTGGAGTCAGTCCGATAGGTAAGGAAAAGGCCTATGGTGGAAAGGATTTGCCGAAAAGCCAAGTCTTAAGTTTCTGTTCAAAATTGAATACTTTTTTGAATGTTCTTAATGTTTTGTTTTAAATTTTAAACATATAAATGCGTTTTTAAACATTTTTATACACGATGCCAACGTTTCTAAATAACGTGCTTTCATGTATGTGAACATTTGTGTGTAGACTATGTGACCTATATGCTTCTATTGCTGCACTGTTTGCACCATTATTATTGGTCATCTTTTTGTGCCTTCTATGAAATCCTATCAAGCTTTTCTTTCACTTTGCAAATACTGCTCACATCAAACACGATTGCAAGCAAAAATGTTCTGATTCAATTCTAAAGCCAACATGATATGGTATCTTAGTTAAATAAGCCTCAATACATGCACACAACATACCGTTCAGTAAGTTCATCGACCTCCTTCCTATATTGAGTGGTCATGTGTTCAATTTGAGCCTTCAGCTCTTCAATTCCCATTCTGCAGTTCACACGACGACACAGACCATTAGCAGTATTGTGACAGGGATGGACAGACAGACAGACAGACGGACAGGCTGGTCTATATCTATAACTGTGCTCTACAAAATATATCTAAATCAAGTTATGACTGACCTTGCATTTCAAGACAGACAAGGCAAGCTAACATGGCTCTCAAAAAGTCATAGTATATAGTATGTTAGTTTGTATGTAATTTTGCACAGTTTATTTTTCAATTTTCTACATGATTTATGCTTCACTTGTGCATAATAACTGGTGATGATGATGACGATGATGATGACGATGATGATGATAACTGACATTGTTTACTGACTTGGATGATGCACTGAGTTGAGTTTCATACAGGTTCCTGAGATGGCGCAGACCATCTTCAAACTCAACCTTATCACCAACGTGTTGCTTAGATGCTACTTCATGTCGATACATCATTCGCTGGGCTACAGCCGTTGCATCACAAGTGCCACCAGCACGCTGGACACTAGCAGACTGGCCGCTTGACCAGCTGGAACGACTGACCAGATCACTGACTGACGTCATAGATGAACTTTTTGTCGCTGCAGCTGTAGACATGGAGTGCAGACCGACACTCGAATAACCTGTCACGGAACCACCACCAAAACTACCACTACCACTACCACCACCAGCTGCCGCAGCAGCAGCAGCAGCAGTGCCGGTAGTGCTGGAGGAGGACATTTGTAGAGACGTAGAGACTTGTTGACCAGTGTCAGCAAGCTCGTGCACCTGCTGCTGCTGCTGCTGAGAGTCGTGGTTCATGATGCTGTAACGCTGCTCATCATTCATTTTCTGCTCATCACTCAGTGCACTCGACGACGACGTCCACCGCAATCCGTTCTTGCTGCTCACACCGCCATGCACGGTGAACATTCGATCATTCAGCTGCACAAACCGAACCTTCCTGCTGTCATTGCTGCTACCTGCCACTTGATTCATCGTCAGCGCTCGACCAGCTCCGAATAACGACAAACTGTGGTCAAACGGACCAACAGACTGAGTCTTGACAAGCAGAATGTGTCACCGTGCAGCCGGCCACTGTGCAACGAATGAATGTCTTTCACTAGTCACGTTAAAATACTGGATGTTTGTATGTGCCACACTTTTCAGAAACCTGTAATAAGCAAATTAAAGAAGACAAATAAATAGGCACTCCGAGTTTATAACTTAAGTTTACTTGTTTCACCACAACATGGTAGTTCCAACTTCCAACCCTTATGGACTTGGCTTCACTGTGAACATAGGCATAATTTCGGGGGAAGGGGAGTCCGGACCCCCACGGCGCATAGTGACTGTTGCTTTTTTGCGCCATGTACAAATATTCTTACTTACTTACTTACTTTTTGAGTGGGGACTGACCCCCACTTTATAAGTACACCTCGAGCTTGCCTCCCCCCCGCCCATTTTTCAGACCAAGTTACGCCACTGACGGTGATTACTATGAGTTTTACACGCCAGTCAGCAACAACATGAAAAATAACTTGCGACAGCAACAGAACCTAGCCTAGTACTAGCATTATTTGCCTGAGAAAAGAAGCAGATACGGCTGAACATTTCAACTAAACAAAATCTCTCTCATCTAGGTCTAGGCTGTCGTATCCGGCCCCACTGGTTTCATCCCAAAATAAAGATTTAACTACATCACTGCTTGAAATAATCCTCAAACTGTAGGCCTACACGACCTTTAATGATAGAATAACACCGGTAACCACGTCGTGAAGTGCTATCAACGTCAACAACGATCTGTGTAAGACGCTGTTTGTAAGTTGTCAACGCTCGCACTTTGCGTCCTCAGTTGCGTAGCAACAGGAAGCATCTGTGTAACGTAACGTGTTCGCTCTCGAGCGTTCACTGCAACTTCAGTTCAAGGTAACAAGGAGCTTGTAACTTGTAAGTTGTAACTTGGTAAGAAACTTGTCCGTACAAATTATTAAGGTCGATAACTACAGTGTGAATACACTGGCGGCTTCCGGCTTCCGTAAAAACGACAACAAAGACATATGGAGAAGATTATACAGCTGTCCTAAACTAAACAGTACATCATTTTTAATGTCTTTAAAACTCAGCATACAACTAAGAAAATGTAGAAGTGCAGCAACGTCCAGGATACTACGAAAACTACCAAACATATTTAAGAGGAATAACAGAATATAACAACCAATTTGTTGCTAGTGGCAGTTACTTTGCTTAAATCTCTGAAAATTCAATTCAATCCATCTCTAAAAATCTCAACTGAATGTAGGCTAATTTATATTCTTTGCAGTTTTTGTTTTGTAGCAGAAGAATGTATGTATATGGTGTTTTAAAGTATTTAAACTTACCTTTCCATTGCTTTCGTCATGAATTCGATTGAAATATTTAGTATTTATGCATTCTGGTGAAATAATTGCATTTCTCCGATAAAGTTGAACGCTGCTGGTACCAAGAATAACCGAGTAGGCTACGAATCAGATATAATTTTCCAAGTCACTGATGAATAATATTATATACACACCCTTGTGTACAATCCAACAGATTTATTATAATACACCACGTTGTGCAAATGCAACTAATATCATATATACACAACACTTTACTAAAAATTCGTCAACTCTAAAATTTCGTCTTTCTGTTATGCCCACAAGAGACCTAGCCCCTTTTTCTTATATATCCCCACAAAAAAACCTCTTTTCAACGATAAAATATGAACTTACTATCGAGCTCTTGCTCTTGTCAGCAAATGGGTAAAAAATCAGAGAACGGTTTAGTTTTATTTGTTATCAGTAACACTTTTGGTGTGTCGAGTGTCGCCATCTGCCGACGTTGTGTATATAAGATATTGGTTGCATTTGCACAACGTTGTGTATATAATAAATCTGTTGCATTTTTCACAGGTTGTGTATATAATATCGGGGTTGATAATTTGATTGATAACCTTGCGCTAGTTCTTTTCAGCTACAGCAAAGAACAGAGAAATGAGATGATGAAGATGGCCTACAGGCCTAAAGATAAACATCGACGGTAGTGTTATTATAGGGTTAATGCTAATTAGAGTTATGGAGAGATACTACTGTGTTGCATGTTTTTTTCCGCGCGACGCTATGCTAGCGCGGTATATGCCCTTGGCTGCGTGTCTGTTCGTCCGTCACGGTCTCTGTCTGTTTGTCACAAGTCAGTTCTACCAAAACGGCTAAACAGAATCACCCAATCAACGTCGTGGGATAGCTCAGAAAATCTGATTTTAGATGGCAGAGATCTTGGCAAAATTCCAATAGGGTCACCACTAACGGGGCCGCCAAATATAGGTGGGCTACGTTAAAATTCGCAATTTTCCTCCAGTAAATTACAAACCCTAACAAAGGCTAACATTAATGAGATGCTCATTTTTGTTTAGAAAACTGCAAGGATGGATCATCACAGAAAGAGAAGAAGTAAAAGTGAACGTGATAAACAGAGACATGGAGATGCCTCTTTCAAGGTGATATAGGCCTGTCTGCTGCATTGGTGCTTATTGGCTTATTAGTGAGTGAAGCAATATACAAGATGTCCTAATAAACATGGACCCCAATGTTTGTCATTAGGCCTAATATTTTTACAACGGCTGGCTTTTGAAAGTAAAACTTTGGCACGTTATTAGACTAATAACATTATTACATAAATTTACCAAGTTTGCTGAAAATATATTGTTATTTACAATTTTACTGTTGATTTATGAATGTGTCGCCAGCAGATTTCTGAAATTAGTATTTTCGTCCCCATGGATATGCTGATAAAACGTGAAACCAGCTGCAGAAAAGTTGTAATTGTGATATCATTTTGACCATTTTTACTTTACTATAGTTTGTAAATAAAGTGCTTGTGTTTTTATAGTTTTATGCAACTTGTTCATGGGTAAAGTTTCACTGGAAGACAAACTTCAAATTCAGACATTGCAAAAGCAGAAACTTAATGCGGGAGCCATTGTTGCAGCATTCTGAGAAAAGAGATCAAGCACTAGCACTGTGAAGGAGATTTACTAGCAAGTTTTGTGCATGTTATAAACGTTGTGTATGTCTGTCTATTAGTTGGCAAGTAACTGCACTCTAGCACTCACATTCATCTAATTAAGATGTTTACGTCACTGTTGCTCTGTTTTGATGCATGTCAGCGTCAGAGATCAGTCTCTGCAGCAGCAACTGCTCATCCGTTGGTGAAAAATCCCTCCGTCATCACTCAGAACCGCTTAACAGTCTGTACAGTCTATGTTCATACATTACTCACTAGCAGTTGAGTGCGTCTTGGTGATATTATGTAGAAGCAGTGTGGCTCATGTATTCTGACAAACACTCTTATCCACCAGTTCTATATTCATTTCTGGCTGTCAGTCATACCGTCATACGGATCTTCTTCTCATTCTCTGATGGTGCATTCTTTCGTAAACCGTAAGTCTTTTGGTTGTGTGTGTCTCGGAAGAACCATTTGTGTAAAATTGCTCACGTTTGTAGGAAGTCCTATGTTCAATGTGGGCACCTCTGAGCCTTCAAAATATGGGAGAAAGTCCTGACATTGCAAGGCGTCTGTTTTGGGTTATATGTAGTGTGTACCAGGAAATAATACAAACTGTCTCTTGCTTGTCTATCATCTTATCACAAGAACAACTGTTTTAACAGTAATAGTGGCCAACTCCAGTTAAGATGACCACCGTGTTGGTATATGCTATACGTATTACGACACTGAAAACTGGAATCTTTTGAGAAATAGTGACTGTTTGAAGAATAAAAAGTTGTTGATTGTAGTTGCGACTTGGATTGTTCAATACAGCAAAGCATTCCAAGACTGTGAGTCGAGGTAGTTAGTCACCTGCTTGCTGTTTGTCACTGCATTATGATCTCTTCATATCATCATAAGGGGCTGTTGTCATGACATTTGTCATTGATGTTGATATATTCAGAGACTTTTTTGTTTACTTTTAACACATTTCAGTATATCTTGACAGTGCCTTCCTATTTCTCAATTCATTTATCGTTAGCTTTGTTAATAGAACTAGCACTGCAGTACAGGGCCTAGTGTCATCACCATTTGCTCCTCTGCACAACTGCAGCGTTTGTAGTAAGTGAAAAAGATTAAAAGATTAACAGGAAGTAATAATGCTGGTGGCTGGTGGAAGCAAGTTATTGCTTGTGATGTTGATTTTCTTGTGTGTAAGTAAGTAAGTAAAACGTTTATAAAGTGCAGTAATCATTCAAATGTAAATGAATCGTGGTTATTTACAGAAGTTAAACGAAAATGAGTCAGACTGGATGGTGCAGAATTCTCTTTCAGTAACAGGGTAGTAACTGAATGGAATGTCTTGAGTGAGGAAATTATGGTGGAAAATTCATCAGCTGGGTTCAAAACAAAACTAGATTGCATCATAGAGATACTAGGGGATGTATAAGGGGAATATCTTCTAGCTCTTTTTCTCTCATTTCGTCAGTGAGCTTGTTATTTGTTGGTGCACGAATTCAAGTTCAAGAACCAGAGGTGCTAAACTCACTGCGGGGGGGTTGTTGAAGCAAATGAAAACAAATGGATTTAGAAATGCTCTCAGAATGAATCTACGATTGTTGAATAATAGCAGAAAGACATATGTGGGAGGAGCAGAGACCTGGTTGGTATGAGCCATGTGGGGTGGGTGTTGGCTGGGCAGGTGATGGCGGCGCAGGTACAGGGAGTGAAGGCAGGTCATCGATACAGACCCAAGCTGTCGTACATCACAGCTATGATGACGTGCTGAATACTCCAGCATCAGCATCTGTGCCTATACAAGCACCTGTACCAGTTGGAGCACCTGCTACCAATCAACGTCAGTCAATCACTACCTGCACTCGGTCAGTTCTGTTTACATGTACTCCTCTTTATCTCTATCTGTCTATGTCCACTGACAATAATTCACATCTTTAGTAAACCACGTTTTATGTTAAGAGAGTCTTGGTTCTTCTGGACAATTTATGTACAGCAACAACTTAGACAGTTATCAGGAAGGTCGAGTCGACTGGCAGACAGTTGGGTGGCTAGGAAATAAGTATGACTTTTAGTCGTCCGGGTTAAGCAATCAGTGTGTTTGTGTGTGTGTGTGTGTGTGTTTGTGTTCGTAGATATACATGATTTTTGACCGTGACATTTGGCATGCTCATTCACCCTGACACTGTTTTGTTCTGTTCTTTAGCCGTCCTCGATCTTAGGGTTGGCCATACAATGGACGTACTTTCTCCATTTATCTCTGTCCATCGTCATTCTGATTGACTCTTCTATGGGGAGACCTGTCCACGTATTGATGTTGTCCATCCAGGCCGTGCGTGGTTCTCCTCACCTGTATGCACCTGGCACTGTTTCTTGCATTATCTCTTTCTCCAGGCAACTCCCTTGTTTCCTCATGGTGTGATCATAGTATGATAGCTTCCTTGCTTTGACAGTGTCTAACAGTTCCATCTTTCTTCTGCTTTTTTTACTGTCCACGAAACTCGCAGAATCTTTCTCAGCTGTTTCATTGGACACTATCTAAGTGAATTCAAAGGTCGTGATGATAGGTCAAACGTCAAGACTGACTATGGGAGGAAAATGTTGCTACAGTGGTCGGGGCAACCTCGAGTGACAGTTTCTAGTTACCCATGCCTGCATAGCAGCCGGCGTGGGTATAGCGTTCAGTCATGTCTGTCTGTCTGTTTGTTCGTGCTCTAACAGCAAAACGGCTTGAGCTGTTGACACCAAACTTTGTACACTTACACTCTACAGCAGTCGCTCGGCATGCATTGACCCAGAGGTCGAAAGGTCACAGGTCAAGGTCACCCAGTTACGAAAACCGTCACAGTCGCACGGTTGCTAGTGACCATGTTCCGTATTCCACATGCCAATACGCCGCTGTGCTACCTACGGCCGTTGCCGGCGTGAGTCTGCATGTTGATACGACTGCCTATGTTTTCTAGTTATCATAGCGTTCAGTGAGAGTGCTTGTGTCTGTGTTCGTATGATGCAGTGACACAGAGAAGCCGCCCGTGACGACGGATAACAAGGATGCCACTGCGTCAGCTGTCAGTTCTGATACTCGTCCACTGCCACAGGTCTGTCTGTCTGTCTGTCTGTTTGTATACTTGGCATTCTATACACATGAACGGGATCAGTTACGTTTATTGTGTGCTAATTTGTCCATCTAGACATTGTTGTTCATCTTTTCAACTACTGTAGCTTATTACTGACCCACCTAATGGGCCCGTATTGTTTTGCTCGCTGGCGTCTGTCTGTCGTCGTCATCTATAACGCTGCCGGGTGCGTGGGCGGTCGGGTGGCCGGCACTGCATGGCGGACCAGTACGGTTACGCTCCGTTAGGGCGATACCTTGTTACATAAAACACATGAAAGATTGACTCATTGCGTATGAAAGTGAGAGTTGATGAGTGAGTGAAGCATCACATACTGCAGCTGTGAACTGTGAGAGTGTCTGCTGTATGTCTACGGCTCACTAGCTGTGTGTGTCTGTGTGTGTTTCTCAGCTCACCTTGCCATCGATAGCTTCATATCTTCTCGCTGACATTCATCTGAAGGCCTGGTTCCCTCGCGATGAAGGTAACATGGGTCATGTATTGTTCATATCCGATGAGTGGTCGGTGTGACTTTGACTGAGGGCTTTCTAGTAGTTTTTTTTTGTTATTCATTCTTTCATTAACGTATTTTAGCTCAGTGTTCCCAAAATAGCTACATTAATCATGGATTTGATGCCAGGCTGGCTAACCAACAATTTTTAGTTTTTGACTTTCGGGCACTATGGCGCTCAGGGTTGAGCGCCAGAGTGCCAGAAAGTCAAAAACTAAAAATGGTCGGTTAGCCCGCCTGCCATAAAATATCTTAGTCACTTCCCTATTTTTGTAACTCTGGCAAAAATGGATTAATTTTCTGCTACAGTTCCGTGTGGTAGATTTATAGTAAATTATGCATTTCCAATTTGCTTCGTATCATACAGCAGTGTCTTGCATCAGCTGCCGACAATGCGCACGTTATAAACTTTCTGTGTTATTTAAGTGAATTTATGATGCAGCAGTTTTTATGTGAAATGAGAGGCGATAGTTTAATGACCTGCAGATATTGTCTGCCTCTGAGTACAACGAGTTGTTGCTTGAGATGTGTAATTGTAATTGCACATGTATAGGTTTTAATTACACATGGAAACTGCATATTCATATGGTGCAAAGTAAGAAGTTTTTTGATGCACCAGTCTAGGAGATAACATATATCTGTTGCTGAGTTTCACAAATTTCCAAAATTTTGCATAATAGTGTGACAGATTGTTGACAAATTATTGTTTGTAATTCCAGATCGTTTTGAGAGCATTAGAAAGAGGTTGTCAGAATCTTTTCGGAAAAGGTAATTTGTTGATTTGCTTAATAGGTTTAGTGTAATAGTGCATGGCATAACTCTGCTGCTAGTGATAATGATGATAAAATACGTCTGTCCATTAATGATGTGATGTCAGTGAGTGACGTCATCTTTTTAGTTGGATGCAGATGTATCTTTTCATCTGCACGAGCTGCCACCAGCGCCTTTGTGTATCCAGACCCTCAGAACCTTAGACCCTGAATTATCACAAGTGCTTGCTGTGATTGATGTTGTAGTTGTTGTTGTCGTGAAGCTGTCAACTACTGTTGAATGTTGCGTGCTGCGGTATGTAACAGAGTCATTAAGCAGTGCATGGCGTTGGCGTATTCAGGGGGATGGCCATTAGGCGATTACATCCCCGTCTGAATGTCAAAAAATAAATCCTTATTGTTTCTGACTTCATGCATGAAGTCAGCCTCCGTTGTTATGAAAATCAACAGAAAATGCTGTAAAATGTACTTTCTTTAAAGTCAATAAATAATAAAATTACGCATATAATGTTTATAGCTCACTAGGTCCTCCATCGCTCGTGGCATCTCCCTGTGTTGAATGCTGCATACGTCAGTGTCATTAACAGAGTAAGTCGGCGTGTGTGTAGTTGTGTGTTGGCGGCGCAGTCGATGGAGTCGCAGTCAGACGCTGAATCTGTCACATCGTGTGGCCGCGTCACGTCTCAGACCGTCACTAGGCACACGTTAGTCACACTCATCAACCGTCTCTTTGTCCCTCTCTGTCTGTCTGTCTGTCTGTAGCATCTTCTCATTCAGATACTAGCACTGACTGACGGCATATTGAACCAAGGGCTTGCCTTGCGCCCATCCAGTCTTTGAAAACTTCTGTTGAAAAATTATTGAGTAATATGTTGACAGTTCTTTGTACTTGTTGCTACTTATGTCTGCGCTACATCCATAAGATGTCTCTGAAATGATCTGTTTTGTGTCGGGTGGCACGTAAAACCTTGACTCAGTCAAGCTACGGCGATATGCAGACATCACACATTGCAGTCTCTCGTATTGTGGCTTCGATGTCTCTGTGATATATGCGACACTGCGTGAGTCTCGTAGTGAATGAGGAACGGATGAATCCAGGCGACTGGTTGTGGCAAGTGCTGTGAGCTGCTTTGACACTGCTAGCTGACAGGAGGGCATTTAGCCCATAAAAAGACCTGTGCTCGTCATCCCTAGCATCATCATCATCATTTTGTTCATCATTTTAGTTTATTATTATCAGCTAACATGCGCAACTTGCTTTACATGAGCCTACAATATAGGCCTACATACAACGAAAATACATCATACACGAAATACATGGGAGAGTTTTGAATGCAGTAAACGGTTGCAGTCAATAAATTCTTTTGTATAGATTTCGGATTCAAACGTCTCTTTCATTCAAATCAGCAGTTTTAAGGATTAAAGACTTGTTGTGATGACGTTCTCTAAGATTATAGTCTATAGGCTAGCAGGCCGATCTGGCAGATATGATTGCAGGATATGATAATGGTAAAGGTAAATGGTAAAGGTTCTCTGCCGCAAAAAAATGAAAGAAGAAAACCAGCGGGAATCAGCTAACCTGGGTTTTGGGTTGTTGTTGCTGATAAGGTGATGAAACCGACTGTTGCAGTGCTCCTCGGCATGACGTCACTGACAGTCATTATCAGCAGCAGCAGCAGCTTGTGTCTGACATGGCGGTGGCGAGTGATAACGCTTATCAGTCACGTGATGAGGGCGGTCGTTATCGCCAGCCGTTGGCCCGTGGAGCACCTGTTGTGGCCGATGAAAACGACGTCAATTGGGTGAACGTGCTGCCGCCGGCGCGACACACAGTCGACGAGCTGACTCGGCGACCGACAGTGATCACTGCTGCAGACCGACAGCAGACAGTAGCGAGACTAAGTGACACTTCGACCATCAGACGCGCGCACTCGCTACACACCGACCTTGTCACCACTTATGTACCGGCTACACGACGCCGCAGCGACGTGGAGACGAGCTCTGAGAGCGCACGCCCACTGACTCGGCCCACAGCGTCACGTGACTTATTCGCGCCACTCGACCGCACCGCGGGTCAGTAGCCACTGCCGATGTTAAATTATAGTACTAATAATAGTAACAAGAGGTCAAAGAGTTTTGACGAAAGGCCGCATCACGTGTTGTGTCGTTATTGGGGATTGATTGATTCTTTTTGCTGCGTACACCGCAGCAAAGACTCATTGCTTATCAGTGGGCTGGACAACCCCATAATTGCCTCTACCCATGGGGAGATTTTATCCCTATCTAATACATAGTTCCTTGGGCCCACCAGAGTCTATCGTCCAGTCCACATCTCGATAGGTTCAGCTGATTTTGCAGAGCTCATGAACGTGACCAACAGACAGACACACAGACAGACCATGCTACTCCGTCTGTAGCAATAGGCCACATCTAGCTATGTGCTGCGATGTGGCCTAATAATAATATCAGCGTCAATATTTACAGTGAGCTGACATCATGACCATAACCATTGCAAGTTCACCCACTGCAGTAAGGGTGACCCATGCTGGCTGGTGATGAAATATTAGCGCACTAACGGTTAATGTGTGCAAACCGAGTGAACTGTATGACAGACAGCTCTGAGCCACGCCCCCTCTGGCTCCACTCCGTTTTGTCTGATAGGAGACTAAGGGCCAGTTTTTCCACTGCAAATTAATCTCCCAGTAACGTTAATGGGAGATTAATTTGCGGTGGAAAAACCGGCCCCTAGACTGGTTGGTATTTCTGAAATGTGTACACCTATTGGTATTTTTGGTGCAATTGCCGATATCCATTTTAATAGTTGCCACATGATAACGATAATAGACCCAAAACCATGTATAAGCCGATGTCCAAAGTGATGACAGAGTACAAATTTTTGACCCACACATACCCTAGCTCCTCAACTGATATTGATGAAACTCGAGATTTAGAACTACCCCCGATCTCCTAGAATGCCCCCTTTGCAAATATGACACTGGTCTGGTCCACAAGACATACTCAGTCCTGTGTAAAAATGTGTAAATGTGCACCTTTCTCCACAGTGGCGGATTCAGGGAGGGCAGATGGGGCGGCTGCCCTCCTCTTTTTTCAGGAAGTCTGGCAGCTATTCAGGTAAAATCGGAGGCAGATAATCACAACAGAAGTATCTGCACTTACACCCAGTTTTTCTGGGGTTTGGCCTCCTAATCCACCAGAAACTTCGCCCCTAAGCCCCACTGCAGCTGAGGTCTTGGACCTGTTGTCCATCCTTCCGTCTTTGAAATCCTGGATCTGATGCTACCTCTTTTCAGAATTCCATGAAAATTCATCCATTCCGATGGAATGTTGAGTAACCCGGCTGACAGACAAACAGGACAGACAGACTGTAAGACACGGGTACAAACTGGGATGATTTCGTGATGTCCTTGGCTGAGTTAATTGCCTGTCTGTGTGTCGTCATTGTGATAACGAATCCTCATCACTGATAACGAGTGATGGTACTGGCGTCGGAGAGCAACGTGCCTTTCTGTCAAGAGTCCAGTGATAGCTGAAGAAAGGAACAAGCCATTCCACTAGTAAGGGAGAGTGCTCTGACACTGTTGGTTGGATGAGAGAAGTCCATGTATCCAGCCCCATAAAAACTTCAAAATGTCCTCTTGTGGAGCAAGTGGGGGAAGAAGAATGAGTGGAGAATGGCTGACCCCTGGACACCTGGCAACGACCGGTAAGACAGAGGTAGGTAGAGTTGTCGTTTGATATATGAATTGACTGTCGTGTGTCGTTGACAGCTGGTGCAGCTACTGACACTGACTCGGCGACGCGTTGGTTCACTGATGTCGGTGTCGTCGTGTCACGTGACCAGGTTCATTGCGACTCCGTCATTCCAACGAGTGACAGGTCGCGCCCAGCGTGCGCTGAGCACCATCTCCACGGCCGACTGCGGCGTGAATGTGACGAGCAGATGACTCGAGATGACGAGTACCTGCAGCGTCCATCACTGCACTATCAGACTCAGTACCCGCATCCAGCCGCTCCTACTCGTCAGACACACCAGCATCTCGTGCTGGAGCCGGGCACTGACGCCCGGCATTGCGCCTGTGGCGCGATGAGGCACTGTGAGGTCGACCAGTTCTATCAGTCAACTCATCAGCCATCCGGCTACATGCGTCCAACCCAACCCATATCAGTAAAGTACATCTCATTCTCAGACGAGCCGAGCTACCAGGCCCAGTCCCAGCGAACTGACTGTCATCACTACCAGCTCGGTACCTTAAGGTACCCGTCTACCAGTCAGGTACCGTACCGCTACCGCGACGTCTGTCAAGTTATGTCCTCAAAGTGTTATTATGCTGTAACGTCGTGTCTAACGTGCTAGCATCTGTTCGAGTCCTTTGCTAGTTTACTGAGTAATAAAATTATGAAACGCCTTCATGTAATGTAAGTTTCGGCATCTAGTGTTTTCACCGTTACTGATTGGCGTGTCAGCACCAGGTACCCGCCGGGTTGTAGTTGGGAGGTCCGGACCCATGGACTCCCTCCCAGTCCCCTGTACTGAGCTACGGCCTTGGGTACCAGTCCCTGTATAGCAGCCGCCTGGTCCTTGTACAGTTTGTACTACATCGTGTCGAGGTCGCCGTTTCCAACGTCCACCTTCAGTTGCGTTAGTGGTTCAGTGGACTTCTGTCTCCTAGCAACACTGACCTACCAGGCTGCTAATGTTCAAAGGCTGAAGCTGCATCTCCCCTTGTCTCTGGTCTAAAGAACGGCACCACAAAATTTCATTATCCACACATGCCGATAGGCAAGGTGTGGATATGTCGGTTACTGTTTGTTTGTTTGTTTTTTGTTTGTACGGTTACGGATTTATCCGCTGAGGATAAAACTAGGGAGTCAAATTTTTCACGGCCGTTCATCGGCGTCCAAGGCAGGGAATTTCCCATTTTGGGGAACTTTTCTCCCCCATAAGCCCGAAATGGAACGAATCGGCCAGTGCGCCCTTGTTATAATGCGACGCTTCTAGGCTTTTGTGACTCACATGCCTATCAAGTCCGCGCATCATGTGGACGTAGGTTCGGCATGTGTGGATATATATACGTCAGTCCCCGAAGACGAACATACTTGTTTATTTTTTGTTAAAACTGGTGCATTTTGTGGCATATTTTACCAAAAGTGTATAACTTTTTCACTTCCCAGTTCCCACAAATTGCCGGCCTGTCTCTGTGCGCGCTAGTACGGGTGATGGCGCCTATGACATCTGAGTGGTGTGTGAACTCTCAGGCTCGTGACCGAGACCGCGACATTCTTGTTGACTTCTGGTGTAGCTCCCACCCCTCCGGCCTCCTCCCTTTGTAGACGTCCACTCCGCATGGTCATGACTTACTATTCACCGAGCATGTGTCTCTCATCATGACACATTATTCTACATCTACTACTTAACGGTATCACTTTTAAGCAGATGACACAGTTTAATTAAATGTAACACTACTGTTGATGTATTGCATATTACAAGTCTGCAGTTGATACTGCGTGTCACTGAGATCAGAGATATGAAAAGTTGTTTTTGTTTGTTGCATGCCATTTTTATTAAAAACGTCGTCAAAGTAGCATACATGCTATTTGAACGTTTTCTACACCATTGACTGAGACAGTCTCCAATCTCAGTGCTGTTTAGTGTCTGTGTAATTAATCTGGGAAATGGATTTCCAATTTTAACTCGAGTTTCTCTCACGTCTGTACTGTTGTCCACTTCTGACACCCTTAACCCCGTCCACGTGATCTGCGTCTGTTATGAACCCCACGACATGACACGGTGACACTGGTGGTGTGTGACTGGCAGAGTCGTGACATTCTGGACACGATCGACAGCAGCAGTCAGCCAACTGAGGACCTGATGAACATGATAGCGGGTCACAAGGACACGAGGCAGCGGCAGGACGTCGAGCACCCCGGTGACACGGGCGCAGTGGACAGTCTGTGGGCGAAGAGCGAGGCTGATCAGCGGCGTTCATCGTCTCCAGTATGGCACTTCAACTTCACCACAACACCCGAGTTTGTTCTCCAGCCCGTCAACATCAGTTGCACGCCGAGTCCACGCTTTAGTTAGACATCTCATCTGCCTGCCTTCGGCTCAATATTCACTGGCGGCCACTGAGCGTTCAGGCCGTCTAGTGAACCAGACCTCCAGGAACCCCAACAAACACCAAAGAAATAGCAGACTAGCGAAACAATAACTGAATTAAACAAGCATGTGAAGACTGTAGATTGCTGTATGCTGGATTTCGCGCTTTGCATAACGGAGTCCAGTCCTGATGGTGTATCTAGGGTAGTGACCTTACTGCTGAACCTAGGCCCCTCGAAGCTTCACTACGACGCCTAGATCTAGCGTTTTTTGTGTATAAAATATATCACGGTTAGTCGCACGGGGCAGGTGCGTGCAGACCACACAGTACGCCGACGTGGAGTTGCGGATTGCAACTTGCAGTGTCCCTGCTGCTGACAACTTTTCAATTACTGGGTGGGCTAATAACAAGTAAGCCCATTTGAGTTCTCAACAAACTGCACCAAAACGTGCCAATACAGCTGGGTTTTTATACATTTGAGTGTTTGAGTGCATGTGATAGTATATGCAAGGATATAATATTTTAAACTATCATTAAATATTTTATCGATTAAATAT
>Ga0209363_1000447_pt1 | contig 15956 bp, 14 predicted proteins | sample WorMetexBAHAMAS3_FD_187385 | JGI IMG/M metagenome (GOLD analysis project Ga0209363, IMG submission 187385) | Marine gutless worms symbiont microbial communities from Max Planck institute for Marine Microbiology, Germany - Inanidrilus exumae... | ecosystem: Host-associated > Annelida > Digestive... | reverse complement strand
CACCTTGTTTTTATGGACCAGTGGCCTGATTTACTAAATATCTTACGACAAACTTAGGAAAAACTTAGGATAAAGCGTGACTTTGAAAAATCTTAAGATAAACTTAGGATAAACTTATGCAAAACTTAAGATCAACTTAATAAGAAAATGCAATTTCTCAAAAATAATGTAACATTTCTTCACAGAATTGTCTGCTAGATTGCTTTAGTAAATTAGTTAAAATTACATGTAAAAATCTGTGAAAACCTGAACTTTTTAACTTAGGATGAACTTAAGATAAACTTAGGAAAAACTTAAGCTAAACTTAGGATTTATCAAAAGATTTTTTTGTAAATCTGGCCCCAGATGTCCTTCGTGTCACTCAACCAACAGTGCCAAAGCACTGAAGGAACACAAAGCATGGACCAATGGCTCGGCCTCATCCGGTCTTCATTCACCATCAGACTCCTGATGAAAGGGGTGCAGCTCCCTTGCGCTAGCTCTCCAACACCAGTACCAGGTATGTAGCGTCATATGTTGCACATAAATCAAAGGTGCAAAGGCACACGACTGATTGACTGAGTTTTTACGTCCCATCCAACACAAAATCGGTCGTTTTGGAGACGTTCTTCCCAGCCAATCTCTTGGCTTGGTACTGAAAAACTAAATCTAACACAACAACAGAAAACATGCATCTGTAACAAAATATAATACATCCAAAAATAAGCACAAAAACTAAAGCCAGGTTTGGTCACCTCTTACAACCTCTGGCCTTCAAATGGAACAGGCCTGTTCTTAAATAAGTAAATAAGTAAGAAAGTAAATAAGTAAGCAAACGATTTATATAGTGCCAGAATCAACAAATAAATTGGGATGCATTACAGCTCTGGCGACCATACAGGTGTGTGAATGACCTGACCCGAGGAACAGTTGGTGGTCATAACCACAGCCTCTTCATCACCCGTCCATGACACGGTCTTACATCAAACACCAAGCACTGCAACAGAGATGAAACTGAAAATCAGACTTCTGCAAAAACATACCGGTAATGACCACTTTCTCACAAGACATCAAATCTAGTATCATCTTATACAACTTCACTTCCTCGTCTTTCTGTCTGTCGATGACTCGCAGCGGCTCCATCAGATCCAAACCAGTCTTGTGCGGATAGCCGCAGGCCGATTCGTGTGCCGACAGCTTGTTGTATTCGCCGGCCCACTGACAGCCTAGACGGGCATACGGGCAGCGAACAAGTCTGAAAAACACACCAACATCAGCAACAACCGGTCACAACCAAGCCACAGAGGGTCTGCAGCGAGGGAACACCAAACCAACACTGGGACAGGGTCGGGCCTGGAAAGGACAGCGGTTGGTGTGCCCTCGCTAGCGGCATTCCGGCCGCATACACATCAACATACAACAATGACCGTTCGTCGATCGATACGTGACTCACCTTACTCTGTACGTGTACGTGAGTACCCCGGCTTGGCGTCGGCTCACTCAGCCACAGCTAACAAATGAAATCAAAGCAACGGATGAATGGATGGATGGCGGGCACCGACACGGACGGCCGGCCAACGGCATAGCAAGCTTAAAGCTGTACGCAAAATGGTCATACACAAAACATCGACAGCAACGGTGATCACATGGTAGAAAATAAATATCTCACTGGTTGAAACAAATGCATTTTCAACCTCAGTCAGTACAAGAAAACAACAAATATCATATGTCAGAGACAATAAGCAACAGAAGCAATAAAATTTATAATTCCAAGACACTAGCAATAAATGAAACGTGCAATGTTTAAAGCACACAATACACAATCCAAAGTGTTCGGCTCCTACAAAACAAAAACAACAACACACACATTACTCACAGCATAGTCAAACGTTGTTTGCAATAACAAAAGCAGTTTATAAATACTAAAGAAACAGGACTGATGCAAAATAAGCACACTGGTAGATATAAATTAGCAACATAACAAAATAAACATTAAAAAGCACAGATTAAAAACTGCTTGTTAAAAAACATATTAAGTAGACAGAGTTTAGAAAAATTAATTAAGTTTTAACTTTTGACACAGAAGCATCACTAAAATACAGAGAAGAAAAATGAAGTGTAACAACAGAAAAGATGAACAAAAGTGACAATATACCATATGTATACTCACTCAGGTTATATATTTCACATTCATCATGCATGCCATTGTTGTGTTCATGATTAAGCCTGCTAGAACAGAATTAAATTTATTTGTTCAGGACTGTTCATACACTCCGATTAACTAAGAATAAATTGACTTTACTTATCCAAGTGTAAATACCCAACTTTAAGCGATAGCACCAAGCAGTTTCCAAAGAGTGTCCTATATACACAGCATGTTAGTATAAAAAGATTATTTATCCTAGATCTACTTTTGCTCCACAAAACACTAACTTCTGATGCAATACACAACACAAATTTAACATGGTTTACACTTTCGTGTGGTGTCAAGGCCAAAATTTTGGCTTCTGCCTCTTAACGTTGGCCTCAACCGTGACCTCGACCTTCTAGCTGAAGCTGCCTCAATGCCATAAGTTTGCCTCCTCTGGCATCAGTGCCAAAATTTTGGCATCGGCTTGTAATAATACTGGCTATGTCTGAGGCCTTGGCCTCAACTTTCTGGCCTCTGCCTCAAGGTAAAACCTTGGTCTTGGCTCAGCCTTGAGGTCAAACGTTTGGCCTCGACCACAGCTTCGCTGTCGTAACCTAAAGATCGAGCCGAGGCCAAAGTTCTAACCTGGAGGTGGATGCCAGTAGGCCGAGGCATTAACCTAGGACAATGTTATAAAGCCAAGCCAAAATTTTGGCCTCTATGCCAAGGCTAAGGCTAAAAACTTTGGTATCGAGACCTGGTGCGGCTAAAAGTGTGGCCTCAAAGCCAGACAAGGCTAAAGTTTTTGCCTCAAGGCTAAGGCAAGAAGGTCAAGGCAGAGGCCAATGTTACGAGGCCAAGGCCAAAAGTTTGGACTCTAGGCCGAGGATGAGTCCAAATTTTAGTAACAAGGCCAGGTGATGCCAAAACTTTGGCCTCAAGGCCATTTCAGGCCAAAATTTTGACCTCAGGGCCAAACGAAAGTGTAAACCATGTTGGCATTGTGTTATGTTTTGCATCTGAAGTTAGCATTTTATCGAGTAAACGTAGATCTGGGATAAATAATCTTTGTTTACTTACACGCCCTACCGGCGAATCGATTCAAATCACAAATTGAACAGCATCAATTTAATAAAATTTGTCAAAGACGTATGCTGCACAATAGTCCCTTGGAACACCTGCCAATGTTTCCAGTAATTGCCTCGTTTTCGATTGACCTACTTAGTAATGAGGTTAAGCGTGACTAGAGCCAATATCAAACCACTCCAAACTGTTTTAAGATGGTTAGGTGTCTCAAAAAGCACTATTCAGTTTCTAAGTGTGAATGGCATGCATGATATAAGATTCGACAGCCTCTTCTGAACTGCAACTTCTGCAACGTCGCTTTCATCTTCTTTCTACGCAGCAAACATAAACACAGACACAAAAACAGAAACACACACAGCAAAACAATCCATGGTGAATAGTTGTCCATTTTCTGTCTCCATCACCAGCCAAACGTTGACCACGAAGAATTGTCGGCGATCGGGCCAGAAGATGGCAGAACTCTGGAACGTCGATGCGTGGATGCGGTAGTCTGGTGACGTCGGACTTCGTGAACAGCGATGATGAACGCAGCGAACAGACTGCAAAGACATTGGCAGAGGTGACGTTGGACGACCTGACATGGTCAGTACCACACAACCAAACACATCTAAGCCATCCCATAGCTACACTAGTCGTAGCAGTGAAGTGGGAGGCGGCGGGGGAAGCACGGCCAACAAACCTGTCTTGGCACATCTCCTTCTCATGCCTTGGCAGCAAGGAGCGCGGCAGTAAGCGTGCACAGAACTGGCACGGCGCCGGCAGCTCGGAGATTGCCTTCTCCACCGCGAGATTGCGACTGCACAACGTACGACTGATCTCACATCGACATCCCGGACATGTTGGTGTCTCGTCCTTCAGGCGAGCATCGGCCAGCAGATGTGACAGACAACTGGCGCACATCAGGTGACCATTGGCACACTGCAATACACAAACATCAGAATTTCACTGCAACTGCCAATGATTAATACTCGAATTGTTACAATCAGTATTACAAGTGTCCAAAGTACTTTGACAAAAGGCCGCATCACCATCGTGTCACCCCTCACAGTGGCGAATGGAATCATCAACTCTTGACCACCATCTAACACAGGATTACTTATTTACGTCACTGCACCCCCAAAACAGCATCTCGACTGGTTTAGCCGTTTTTGTACAGCTCACCCATGTGCCCAGCATGAGCACACAGACACGCGGACCACACTATGTGCGACATCTGCAGCAATAGGCCGCATCTGTGTACTGTATGCAGGTAATGATTTGGCCTAAAAACATACAGGCATTTTAAAGCAACAACAGTGTTTAATTGGGTAAAGAAACATCACAAGCACACAAACATACGTCAAGAAATTATAGAAATCATCTACAGATTGCCTGGCAAGTTGTCTACTGAAGTCAACTTTACAAAATTCATGGTGCTATAATGGATGAATATTCAGTGACATTAAGCAATCAAAAATGCTAGAAAATGGCTGCAGAAATGCTAATGTGGTAGAAAAAGCCAACACTGACATAACACTAACCCTAATGCTATTAACTCTTAAATAAAACTGCAGCTAAAAAGCAATCTGTCACATTAGACAAACAAAAAAGCTAAAGCTGGAAGCAGCAGCAGCAGCAGCAGCAGCCGATTTATCAGTGGGAAATCTGATTGGTCAGTGATAGGTGCTGTTCGGAGCACTGCACGTACAAATTTTTGCCCCAGGTGCAGTGCGCCGAACTGCTTTCCAGCACAAGTTATAGGTGCAGTTTGCGGCAGATTTATTAATTCATTCACCAGATGGCGAGACAATACGCAACCAAACTACTGCTACTAATCAGTCAAACTAAACGGACCCTAATCGTAACACTAACCCTAACCGACACAGTAACCGTAACACTAATCCTAACCCTAACCCCAAACCTAACCCAATTAAACTGTAATATTTATGTGCTGTTTGTTGACACCCATAAAAAGTTTTTTCCAGATTTATAAAAGGAATTTTTTGCGCAAGTGTGTAGCAGGGTTTCTGGGTGTGGCAATGTTTTGCACTACCTGTTTGCTGATTTAGCTGTACTCAGCTCAGCATACACCAGCTACAAAAAATTCATCATTTATCATTAAAAGAGGGTTTTCTGTGGGGTATGTATAAGAAAAAGGGGCAGGGTCTTTTGTGGGCATACAAAAAAGAAACAAAGAAATTGGCGAACTGCACCTAGTCGGGCATTATAGGCGGAGTGCGCAGAACTGCACCTATAATTATTGTGTAGGTGCAGTGCGCCAAACTGCACGTATAATTATGGAATTTGATTCGTGACCAGTCAGTGTTTATATTTATAAATTCAAATTTGTTGATAACATGGAGTAAGACTGGACAGAAGATACAATGAAACTTATAGAATTTTATTTTTAAACTGTGGTAATTTTGTAATCATGCTGAAACAAATCAGTGAATTAGATAAGTTAACGACATTCTGGGAATAAAATAACCATACTGTACATACATGTACAAAAAATCAGTGAAAAATGATCGAGTCATATAAAAATCGGCCAGATTTTGCTGACATGTTTTCCTTGGTCAACAATATCGGCTGATTTTTATCGATCGTGTGTCTTCCCCTTAACAACTGCTCATAGCAAGCTTGGCAAATGGCCAAAGAGTTGAGTCAGCTTGATTTCCAGATCCGCAATATTTCGTCAATTCTTCCACTGTTATACTTTAGTTACCATCACATGCACGTTGCTCCGTATTGGATTCATCACTATAATACTACATTTTCATGCAATACGTCTTGCAATGTAGCAGGGTAAAATCGAATCGATAAACACTGGCCTGATACATCCATAAGCTGGGTACATCAAGACAGACTGCACAGCAGAGAATGCCGCTCAAACGGTCTTCTAACTTCGATTCCACTGGCTGATCTTTGCTTTCAAACTTGCACTTCTTCGGTTCCGGTTCCAACATGTCCATTGCATCGTCTCTGTGCTCGGAACTGTCAGCTTGTCGACTCTGGAGCACAGAACTTCCAGCGCTGTCCGCCATCTTGGTTGTTTACATTTTTAGCGAACAGCTGACTGACAATACGTCACTGACAGCCAATCACAGCGCGTGTAGACTTGACCTTCATGGAGCGTTCACATGTCCGTAGCAATCTGCCCGTGGTAGAAGAGATGGATTGATCATTGAACAGGCATTGGGTGCATTCAGGAGACTGACGGTATAGCTATTTGACAATAGACAACAGACGCTGCTGGTTTAGTGTGCGAATGGCAACGACGAAAGTATAATGTCCGTCGGATTTTGCTAATGCCGAAGCCTGAAGACCAGTGCATGCGCGTTCGAAGAGAAAACTCAGAAAAGACAGATACGGAGGAAGAGCAGGAAAGAGAGAGCGCCATAAAATACCGTTAGGACTATTTGTAATATACCACCGTAGTTTATATAGTTCATCACATCACATGACATGGAGAACACAGTAGCAAGCCTCAAAGGCCTCTGTATCCGAGAAATAGTGACTATAGAATAATAACATTACTAATTCACAAAATATTACACTATAGTACTACTATAGTTGCTAATAATACAACAATGACAATGGCAATAGAGTAGCTCGACCTTCGGATTTCAGCTTATAATTTAAATTTAGCTTCAAAAAGCCTTTTAATTCCTTTTGGTTGCCATTCTTATCGAAGAAATCGCTCAAGTCAATGTCACTGTGTCCGCCAGTCTTTCGTATCACTAGGTTGACTGAAGCTGTTGTTAAACTAGTGCATAAATTTCGCAACATGTAGCGAAACGGCGCACGCGCAACGCGCCGCAACGCATCCGCCATCCGGTGTGAACGAACCCTGCGTCACGTGTTTTGTTGTATCAAAACAGCTAAAGATACTATCACGCAAACAACGCCGCATCGTAACCTATGGTAGCTCGTAAGGACTCCAGTTTTCTGATACCAAATATTTTGGCGAAATTCCAATAGTGTCATTCCAAAGGGACTAAGGGAGCGCAAAATAAACAACCGGGGGTCGGAAAATATGCGACTTTCGACGATCGAATAACTCGCTATCTCGAAAACGGTACAATTAAAGACAGACACAAAATTTCTTTAAAAGGCGAAGAGTCGTATATACTCTCTATCGAACGTTGGTATCGTGATGACCTTGAGTGACCATCACTCAGTTTTAAATTTAGGGTCTTCCTTCAAATATCTGAAACTGTTAAACCTATTGAAGCTCGAGTCTTCGAATTTTGTACACAGGTTGAGCATAGCAACTACCATACATACAACAAACGCCCACAAAGAGGGCGTTTTATGCTCAGGGACACGTACCCCTTTTTACGCATGATGCCATGCTTGCGCGGGCGCGATATAATTATGTTGCGGTTATGTGTCTGTCTGTCCATCTGTTCATCGCCCCGTACGGGCTCCGGAGCAGTAATGCGCAGTGATTCATGTGTTGATTTCGGCGCTATATAAACTGTTTGTTTTTGTGTATATATACTTACTTCCTGCATTGCTTTCTTCTTTAGTTTCTTCTTTCCTTATGCTTTCTTTCTTGCTTATTTACTTCCTTACTTGTTTACTTCCTGACATCTATCTAGTACTGCTTCCAGAATAGACCCGTTCTGTTTCCAGGCTGAATGTCGCAAGAGGCGACGTTTTATTATTTGGGGGTTTATTTTATGTTGTAGTATACTAGTATATTTTATTATGGATGTGTGTTTGTTTTTGTTGTGTTTGTTTCGGTTTGTTAGTATTTTATACTAAGCCAAGAGACTGGCTGCGAAGTACGTCTCTAAAATGGCCTATTTTGTGTCGGGTGGGACGTAATACCTTAACTCAGCCATCTTTCCATAACAAGCTGGTATAGTACCAAAATGGCTAAATGTATGATCGCGGAAATGATGCCGTACAGTAATGCAGACACAGACTGATATAATGACTCCACGCGACCTCTATAAATTTTAGGAAACAACTGATAACATGTCGGAAACGATGCAAGATATAGGCGGAGTTGCAACGGATGACTAATACGAAATCGCAGGTGGCCTATCGAATGACATCGATACCAATGACCTTGAGGGACATTGAATGTCGCTTTTGTTGCTTGAAACTTTTATAACTCCCATACCTCGGGAAATATAGCACCAGTTAACTATGATTATGTTCATGCATTGTTTATGTTTTAAACTTTATTTTCGAAACTGAAGGATTTCTCAAGGTCACAGGCAGTTACCTACAATGTGGTACTAGGCCTAATATCACGGAAATAACTATCATGCTAGAATGCTATATAAAAACATTTAATGACGCGATTATGTAACTATCTAACTATATCTACACATACACTGAATCAAGGACAAACTGGCATAACATGGCATTTTTTATCTTTATGCTGTAATCATCTTGCGTTTTGTCAAGCATGTTCATTAAAAGAATATGTTATGTTATGTTAGATAGCACAGCATAAATTCGCGTGGTGAATCCTCTGAGATACATGTGACCGTTATTCGTTGTCCGCGTCATGCTGTTTCGTGTAGTTGATCGCCAACAAAACCCGACGTATCTCAGACAGGGCTTTGTTTAACGTTGTGAAACGACAGGCACTTGTCTTCGACAACTGCGACGTTATCGACGCACGCAACCTCCGGCACTGTCGTGACCAGCTCGTATACATTGTCTTCGCTGTCTGAGAACAAACGCACATTGCTGTTCTGTTCATGCTGAGTTGATTCATGTTTTCCGCCAGTCGATTTCTGTTGTGCCTTTTTGTGGAGTATGCCTAGAATCGCGTTAATCATACGGCATTCGCGATTCAGAACGTCGTTAGATGTTACGCTGTAAGCTATGAATGTTCTTTATCATAATTTTTGGAATAATTTTCAGATGAAAAGCAGTTGCGCTTAATTAGGCTCGACGAATAATAGTACGGTATTGTTTGTTATGCGCTAGCAAGGAGCTGTCGGTGATTGCTACATTTACCAATTTCAGCATTTCACCGACAGAGACTTGTTTAATTTTCTTACGCTAAATAAGTAAGTAAATAAGTAAGTAAGTAAACTGGCCCTTGATGGGCTGTTGCTTTCGGTACAAAGAAGAAAGACCTGGGCGATGGAAGAACCTACATGTCCTCACGCCGTATTAGCTGAATCCTACACCATTAAGCAGTGTTCACACCTCCGGATGCGCTCGGCACCATCGTAATCAAATACGGTGAATAAGCTGGGTGTGTTCACATGCATCGGGGCACGATGTGGCACTGGGACATCCGACGCAGAAGTTAATCGTGTAAACACACGATTAATGCGTATATGCGGAACGTTGCATCGTTTTTACTGCGCGATGCTATGCTAGCGTGGTATTTGCCGTCATCGTTTGTATGTCCGTCTATGCGTCCGTCCGTCTGTCCGTTACAAGTCAGAGTTGTACCTAAACGGCCAAACGTAGGTTCACGCAAAGAACGCTCCACGATAGCCCAGCGACTCTATAGTTTTGTGGTGAAAATTATCTCTATAAAATTCCGATGGGAATGGGATCACCCCCATCGGGGGCAAGTGCGATGTCATCAACAATGTTGGTGGTGGTCGAATATTGTTGATAACAATTACGGCCCAGTTGACACCAACAACGTTGATTGTCGTGAAGTCTGTTTATCACACATTCGGCTCACTTCAGTAATTGACACGGAGCATCGCAATTCAAATTTTTAAACTTTTGTATCTCGGCAGATAGGCTGTATATTTTGTTGAAATTTCTACAGTTTACGCTAAATAAATTCTAATTAGTGTAGTTAAAACCATATATGTTTCTGTTGAGTTACGGTGTTTTAATAAAGATTTGAATTTTGGCCTGGCTTCAACTGGGACACAGTGTAGTTGCTGAAACTGCTCTTCAGGCTGACACACGATTTGTTTGCGTTATTCGTACAACCGTAGGCTACTGTTGTGAGTAGGACAACATTTCAACGGACACAGAGCGTCGCGCGGGCCTCTCGGCCATAGCCGAGCCTCTTGTAGTCGTATCTTGCCGGAGCTGGTGTGAACGCTTCCCGCTTGTTGGTCGTGACTGATCATGACGACGCCACACGTCGCCGGCTTGTATATCGACGCGTGTGCCGCACGGCACGGCGCAGGGATTTGCTGCGCGGCACGCCGTACGGCGCGGTGTGTTGTCTCGCGTTGCGTTGTGGTACCGGGTATGGTGTGAATGAGCCTTTAACTGTAAGTGTCACCGCTTACACATGTAAGTGCTGTAAAGATAAAACATAGCTCCTACTTAATTTAGAGGTGTTGTGTAAGTGTGAACATGGTGTTACTGTAAACTTGCAGTTGTCTTCCGATCCAGACTCATTCGATGAAATCGGTTCAATTCTCAGGATTTCATCTGCCTTTATGTGAAGTTGGTCTGTAGTAATCGCCGTCTACACAGCTAGTCGATATCATCGTCGGTTATCGGTGAAGTGTGCGTCATATTTTCAGCTGATACGGGCGAAATGACGTCGTTTCTTATCTCAACATTCTTTGCCATCGGTAAAACTTCCGAATGTCTGCGTTTTGCCGCTTTTGTTAGTACAGTTTTATTGAAGATAGAAGTATTATAAATATTTCTACGTAATTAAGTTTGTTACGTTTTTCTTTATTATTATTTTTCCTTTTCATTTTCTTGCTACCGGATTTTTCCTAGTGACTAAGATATTCGTTACTTTAATCGTATAAATTCACCAGTGAAATCAAAATAAAACAGAGTAGAAAAATTCTTTAGTGCACTACCTTAGCATGAATCCTGCTTATTCAGTTGTAGTTACATCTAGCCTGGAAACATAGCAGATTCATTCTACATAGGTTCTTTATATATGCAGACGGCTTCACCCGCGCAGGCCAGGCGAGGACGTCATGCCGCCTCCAGTCTAATAGCTCCACTGTAACACTGCACGGCGGGCCAGTAGTGTTACGTCCCGTTAGATCGACACCTTGTTTTATTTCATATAACCAGCGAAAATGAGTACCAGCCAAAGGGCGGTGATGTTCTGCGGCTGGGGAGTAAAGGCAGGCATGGTGTAATTTGCAGGTAAAACTGTGTGATCCATGTCTGAGCGCATTTGAGGCGCTTTGCGTAAAAATGCGCTATACAAATCGACGTATACTTTACTTTACGTTCAACTTGATATTTCTAGCTTGTATTTTTGATTGGTCAGTGATGACGCATACGCAAAATGTAATTTGATCATAAACTAACGATGTGTTGTAGCAATATCGCTGACGGTTGTAACAGCGACAGGTAAGAAAGTTTCCTCGACCAGTATTTTGCTTCATACGTCTGTTACAACAAGAGTCTCCGCTGCCGCTGACATACCCGCGCGACGCAGTGGCTCAGCGCATGCTAAATAATATTATTACGTATCGCATCATACGGTAATCAAAACTTCTACTAATCACAAATCCTACTCCCCCCGTAGTTTTACTTCTTTCTTTCGGACTGCCTTCACGAACTTTGCTCGCATCGTTCCTTCTGAGCTACTCGGTTTTTGTTTTTAGTTTTGCCTAATTTTTCGTTCCCGTTCCGTGCGTTAGACTAAGCTGGCCATAACGTCAGCTTTTGAGCGCACGTTAATGTATTGTATCATCCTGCACTTGTCTATGAGATTGTGAGATTTTGTGCAGAATATTCTACTGAAAGCACTGTTTGTGGCAAAGTCAGGAATCTGGTCTGTGATGTGGCTAAGATTCTAAGTCGTAAAATAAAACAGGTAAACGTTTCATTTTCAACAGCTCAACAATACGATACGAAACGATACAATACGATATATTTACTTGCGCTAAAAAGCTGACAAAATGGCCAGCTTAGTCTAGCGCAGGGCACATAGAAACAAAAAATTGAGAAAGAACTAAAAACGAAAACCGATGAGCTTAAAAAACTTCTTAAAATAAATAGCGTCCAATCTTCCCAAACATTTCGTCAAATGCTCTGTAAAACGAACGTCTAGCGTTAATATGTGAGCGTTTGTAGGCCTACTCCAGAGAAACTGTCACGTATACATCAAGATATTTTATTTCGTCACATCACATCAGGTCAACTTATTATAAATGTTTATTATCAGTGATGATATTACTACATCTGACATTTGGCCGTCTTTTACGTTTTGTTTAATTAAAACTGCTAAGCAAGTTGCTAACGTGCCTAATGAAGGCAATTTAAATTAGTACTATTGATATTTTTGCATTGTTAGTCGTCTCAGGTAAGGTGACGATGCAGGTGAGATACGATGGGCAATTTTTGATACATTTGTGCATAAATTATTTTTGGTCACAACAGTGATGAAAGGTGCAGAAATTACAACGTTTCTGCGAAAATCAAGTTGGCACAGATTGTTAGACTCGGTGTATATACAGTTCAAAAGTAGGCACACACATGTAATCTGTTACGTGGATATTGTTGTCACGACAGACACATATATTACGACGAACGGTTCCGATTATGTCAGTCTGAACGTCACGCTTAACAACAGGACCTCGGTGACTTTTCAAGTTCGCGCGTCAAGTTCGGCTACAGTCGGTCTGTCGACGGAGTACATGAACTATAGCGCCAACCATATGTACGAGATTGTCATCGGCGTCCGTGGAAGTAACGTCTACTACACTCAAATCAAGTAAGTGAACTCGCAGCAGTCCAACTGCTACAAAGCTGCGGATTTTGGATTTGGGAAGACTGCAGCCCAAGGAAGACCGGTCTGGAACGTGGAACAGTGTTAAAACGTTGGTCTTTGACCGGCGAACTTTCCTGTCCAACGCTCGACCTGCAGTACTGTTTTGACTCCAGTTTGTCTGTCTGTTTCTGAACAGGTTAACTTTAAAAGTTATGCTCGAATTTTTGTTAAATTTGAGAAGCGGATAGATCATGGTACAGAACACACGAATGTTAGGACGTTGCCGTTGGGGTTTTGGACAGTCCAGTAGTCGATGTAAAAAGCGAAATTGAAATTGGAAAAACTGGCTACGACAAAGTGAGGAAAAATCTAGACCGATATGTGCCCGTTGCTCTGCGTGTCTGTAACGACACTGTGCCGATTTCAGTGTGGCGTGTCGGAAGGTATGCGCTCCGCCGAGTGCCGTTCTCGTTTGCCGTGTTTATGTTTAATGCAGGGAAACCCGTGATGCATGGCCCGCGGTGCAGGCTTCCTACTGCGCCCAGTGTCCACCGGCTTTGAACGACACGGAATATCGCCAGTTCTGGATTTCATGGAAAGACGGAATTATTGCGTACGGTAACGGAAGCCAGCCGGGAGTAAACGTTATTGGCGTATTCGCCGATCCAACGCCAATTGATGTCAACTACATGAGCATTGCTACGCACGCAGCTGTTCTCGCTGACTGGATCATACCCGAATATCTGTATAACACGTCCATTGGTAGGGTGTTTTTTCAATTTTTTGTGTGTTCGAAGCAACAACATTGTTTTTATTCGTATTTTTACCGCTCGACGCTATGCTAACGCGGTATATGCTGCCATCATGTGTCCGTCTGTCTGTCCGTCCTTCTGGCTGTCCATCCGTCTGTCACAAGTTGGAATTCTACGAAGATTGTTAAGCCTAGGATCACATGAACGCCGTACGATAGTCCAGGGACTCTAGTTTACTGAAGCCAAAGATTTCGGCGAATTCCAACGGGGTCGCCCCAACGGGGGTGCTAAATAGAAGTGGTTTACTATCGACGACTTATGACCAATATTTCCCCCAATGATATCTCTCGATTGGCTGAAGCTAGAGTCGTCAAATTTTGTACACAGGTAGATATTCTAGCCTAATTATGACAAACCATCCTAACGAGGCGTGGTTGGTCACTGTCACGTGATCCATTTTTCAATTTCTACGCTTGCGATCATACCCCCGGAACGGCTGAAGCGACAATCACCAAATTTTGTATGCACGTTGAATATATCAAGTGCTTGGCTTTCGATGTCAGACTACTTCCTAACGGGTGTGGTCAGGGTCACGTGACCCGTTTTTAAAAATGTTGCCTTAATCATATGTTTAGAATTGGCGAAACTAGCCATTTCAAATTTTGTGTGCTGATTGATACATTAGAGTACTAGTAGTGCACGCATCATTATATTTTCCCCGAAAGTGATGTGTGATGTGTCACGTGACCTCCTGAAATTTTGGGAAACAAGTCATAATATCTTGCTAATGGTGCAAGGTAGACATAGTTAAGATGGAACACTAATAGGAAATCGTATGTGGCCTATCGAAGTGCACCATTGTCAGTGCCCTTGAATGGCCTTGAAATTCACTTTTATTGTATGAAACCTTTCTAACTCCCATACCTCGTGAAACATAGCACGAAATCACGAATTTACTAACATAGCGCGTCGCGCGGTCCCTCTGCAGTAGCAGAGCTTCTTGTACATTTACAAGACAGCAAAATAGTGCTGTTCTTCGACTCAAGAAGTCAAACGTTTACGGATCGATTTCTATAGTGTATGGCCTATCTCCCTTTATGATGATTCCGATTTTTACCCGCAACTCTGCGCTTGCGCGGTATTAGCTGTCACAAGTCGGAGTTCTATCAAAACGGTTGAATAAATCGAGCCGGTTTTTGACAGAGAGGCTACCATCGACTTGTTTTACATCGTGTTCGAAGGGAATTCGACTATCTCCGAAAATAAGGGTGCGCGTTGTTCCGAACTCTGGACTTAGAGAAAATTTCGCAACTGCACGTCGACCGTCCCGAGTGTTGTTAACTTAGGTGGATGCTAAACCGGCGAAGGTCGACGGTGGCCACCACCTTTGTATACAAGACGATGGGCGTGAGGCAGCGCGTCGCGCGGGTCTGTCTGCGGCAGCTGAGAGTTGTAGATGTTGGGAGTTTGGGAAATGACAGTTCGTTAGAAAGACTTTCATTTGAGATCATAGCGGTGTTATGACAAAGCGGACATTTTATATATAATCAACTGACCGCAGGTTGATGTACAATGTGGACGTCAATCGTAAACATTGCTTCTGTATAGGCTTTCATGTACCACTTGTAAAAGTACAAATGAAGCCGAAAGTCAAGACATTGGTACAAAGTCAGTCGCTTATGATTTCGACTAACTCATATACGAGTCACACGTTTGTCAACATTTTTATTGTTCGCTGTGTTATTTTAGATTCCAGTGCAACTGCTCTGTACGGCGAACTACTGACTGGTATGGATTCTTTCGTACCGTGAAAGTGTACCTTGTACACGAACAAGCACTATTTTCAAAATGATTAAGTGATCTCACAAATACACCAATTGCCGAGAAATCGCACTTGACAAGACATGCGATAGATGAATGACGTTAAATGTCGTTTGAAGTCATCGGAAACAGCCTTATTCGATAGGCAGTATGTCACTTTCTATTAGTGGTTTGTATGCACAACGTCTCGGTCTTATATAGACGCAAATAAATTTCAACCGCAGAATAGAGTGGCGATGGAGTATCGGTGTCCTGCCATTATTTTCAGGTTAAAAACCCGCTGAGAATCCCGAGGTTGAAAGGCGAAAGGTCGATAGCAAAGTTGTCGGCAAATTACAAAGAAAAGACAATAGAAACGGTGACGATATGTTGCACTAGTAGGCCTACACGACTCCACCTATAGTAATTAGCTCGGTATCAAATAAAATTCAAATCAAATCAAATTTATTTTGCCATAAATTCATTACACCATATAACAATGAGTTCGCATTGAGTTTGGCTGGACATGCAGACAGGCGATAACTTCGCACTTATGTCTGCCCATGACAACTAAACCTAAAAA
>Ga0209363_1000446_pt1 | contig 15959 bp, 11 predicted proteins | sample WorMetexBAHAMAS3_FD_187385 | JGI IMG/M metagenome (GOLD analysis project Ga0209363, IMG submission 187385) | Marine gutless worms symbiont microbial communities from Max Planck institute for Marine Microbiology, Germany - Inanidrilus exumae... | ecosystem: Host-associated > Annelida > Digestive... | reverse complement strand
CGGCGAGCGCAGACCGGCTGCAGGCGGGGGAAGGGCACCCAGGCCAAGCTGGCCAACTCAGCCTCCTACCCTCAGCGGGACGGGTAATGGGTACCGCCTTCCCTTGGATCTGCCACGGGTTGGTCCTGTTATAACTGTCTATATATCGTCGGAATTTATTCAGCTATTTTTGGTCAGCGGTTTTTGGCCTTATAGGGCGTGGGCGGTGGCGGGCAAGCCAAAATCGCGATGTCACGCCAGGGGCATAGCTTACGGGGGCGGACAGACAGGCGGGCGGGTACAAGCCGTCCTGCAGCAAAGTGGCGTGACGGCTTGTCTTTATAAAAATCTAACCTTGCACGTGGTGAAAAAGACGTATCACAAAGGATGTCATCACTTACCAGCTTTCTGGTGCATCATGTACTGCTCAGCACAGTTGTAAGTGATGCTATCGACAGTGAAATGAGCAGGATGCCACTGGCTGAATGGTGACTGACTCCTCCAAAACAATGTATACCCTTCTTCAGGATCTTCCGCAACCGTATGACTCTTTTCAACACAAACAAGAAAGTTATTGGGGCGGGATGTCAGCTATTTGCAAACAGTGTCGAGCACAAGATGGAAGTGTCACTATGAAGAATATAAATGTGCACATTATTGGGCACTACTAAAATGCATATAAACTGTGGTCCAAAATGTCACATGATTATCTTTTGAATAACTCAACTGATTTCAATAATTCCTGGTAAATGAAATTCTGAAAAAATTAACATTAGTGGTAGAGCATTTGTCCACCACATCTGAAAAACGTCACTGCATTACCTTGTAAAATACACGATTCCTTTGCCTAATCAAAGTTATATAGTTTCCCCAAGAAATGGATGACTTTTAAAACAGCCAGTTGTTATGCTGTATAGAAACTAAGTTTCAGACAAAGAAACTGTTAGAAGAAACCAATGCTTGCAGTGACACACGTTCCAGCTTTTCACCATGCCCCTGGATTCTAAAATTTTGCCAATTTGTAGTACAAACTAGCAGCAAGCTTACTTATTTACAGTTGTCAACGGAAGTGACGTAATGCTTGACGTGTTCACAGCAGGTTGAAATTTGTGTGCAATACATGAAATATGCAACTAATATGTGGCCGTATTTACAACAATGTGGATTTTGGCCATCCTGCTGGTTATACCGTGACCGAGGATCACTGCTTACAGTTTTATCTGTAAATGCTACTACACGGTAGGGCAGGATATCATAGTGGTCTCGTCTCATTCATGATCTATAGCCACATCTATATCTGCCAGCATTTCTGACATCTGGTCTTTTGCGTCTAAACAATGCTATTTTATAACAATACCAGTTCATGAGATATAGCAACATCTTTATCCAATATACAACTTTTCCACACCGTTAGTAAACATAAATTTTTAGAGTGGCCTAAATAGCAACGTTATTACAATTATGTTGTATATAAACTAAATTTCGGACAAAGGAACTGTTACAAGAAACCAATGCATGCAGTGAAACACTTTCCAGCTACCGGTACATTCCACTTAATGCCACAGATGAGGTGGATTCCACAAAGATGTCTGTTCCATATTTAGTGAGAAATCTAGAATTCCTAGGCTGTAATAGTTTTGCCACTATTGACTGATTATGTTACTCATGGCCGTGGCTTGGTCCTCCTCTGAAAACAGTCAAGTATGTTAAGTACTTCTGGTTTTGTGGATGTTGTGATGTGATGTAGCATAATGGAGCCAATGGGCCATAACCAAATACGACGAGTATGTTTTGTGAAGTTCATCAGTCAGACATCAGACAACATTATGTTTGGTTGAGTTTGCCAAATGGCGACATGTGGCAAAGTTGTTGGCCACGACTGCAGACAAGTTTAGCTGGTGATTAAACAATCTTCATCACCAATCATGTAGAGAATTCAGTTTATAACAAGTACAAAGTTGTCAACGTGCTGAATAGTGAAGTGTTATACCGAAGTGTCGTCCACATCATCAACACTTGCAAGCATATCACGAACTTCCATTAACACCTCACCGAGGAGATTTGTCCCTCGCCACAAGTGACGGTGTCTTGCATGTGGATCATTTGCTGCCAAACCGATGCCCCACTTTCTGTCATGAGGACTTGCCTCGGCCAGCACCGTGCCTGCCGACTTCAACAACATCTTCTTCAAATGAATGTTCTGCGAAAACTGCATGAAACAAAGAAATAGTTTGATAGTTATCAACAAACTGGATGACAAACTACACTTATCAATATCTCTGCTGTACAGTGATGATCAGAGTCCCAGTTCTGTCATAATACTTGGACCATAGTTATTAACTCAGAATTTTCACTCACTGGATGACTGGCATGCAAAACACTAGGCTATGTGTGACTACATATTACAATAACATTCCGCAAGAAGTCTCACTAATTTCCATCAGCATGCCACAGGTTTCATTTTTCTTTAATTTCATCAACATTAATATAGTAGAAAGAAGATCAAGTAGCAACTGGTTAAGTCAGGATCACCAGAAACATGCATATTAAATGTCTGTGTATTGTGTACACATAAAGATTCTTTTAACTACTCTCTGCAATGTTCAAAATAGGTATAAAGCCATCATGCCATACAATGATGGACTTAAATTTTGCATGAGAGCCAAATCAACTTCCAGCAAAACAATTAAATATCTGGTTTGAATGGTGTCAAAAACCAACTCATACAGCAATCACTTCAGAGCCGGTCATACTGTGCCTCACTTGTAGAATATGGCTATTATTTGTTATGACAGACTGACTGAGTGATTCAAAGCCAATAATTTGACTGTTCGAAATGCATTTTAATACTACTGTATGATCCCCCAGTTGTGGGAGATTTTATGGAGTGTGGAAGTAATTGTGGCTAGATGCCTTTCCTGGCTCCACCAATAACTGACATGGTGACTCCAATGCCTCCCCAGCACCATTTGGCTGTTAATATAAATACACCATGAACTATTAAAATGCACAAAACCAACCAAACAAAATGTGACTCAGTCAAATCATACAACACATCTGGTAACTATATGGTAATCTGAAGGTATGTGTCACTCATGCAACCAATTAGCATTAATCAACAATCAAATCAATAATAAATTATCACACATACTTTTGCAATGTTTCCTTTTCTCACAACATCTTTGCACACAGCATTCCACTCATCTTTATCATAGTTCCGCACTCTTCTGCCAAGATCTTTCTGATGAGCAGGTCGCTTGGCTGCCATTACTTCATTAGCTGTTTCATAGTCACGAAATGTCACTGCAATAAAAAATGCCACTGTCATAAACAAACCAGTAAGTACACGAATTCTATATGTGTTACACACTACAGTTCAACATTGATTGATTGAGTTAAGGTTTTATGACCCACTAGACACAGAATAGGTCATTTCGGGGATGTTCGTCCCAGCCAATCTCTTGGCTTGGTACTGAAGAAACAAAACCAGACACAACAAAAGCAAGCAACAGATGAACAAAGCAATATAAGCTAACACAAAAACATGTATAATGCAAAAACACACAAAAAAATCTAAACCTAAACCAACATGCAAATTTAAAAAATGTTCACGAGTGTGCATATCACTGTGCACAACTGTCATACACAAAACAGCACATAGCATTTCTGATTACATTCCCTCCTAACCTCCAGACAATCACCAGAATTCAAACGTTGTCTATTGGAGGGGAGGGGTCCACATTTCAGCAAGTTAATTTTCTTCTAAAAAGTGCATTTAGATACTGTTTTGCGACAGAAGTTCACATTCAAGAAGTACTTGTTCATGATATAAGTAACTAATTTTAAAAGTCACTGTTGGTAAGCACTACCTCCAAGTCCCATTAACTCATCTCAAAACCAATAACACAAGGACTAGAAGATAATTTACACTGAGAAGACTTGGTTATGAACAACACAGGAACCGTTTCCTCTGAAAATAATAGATCTGACAGGCGTATCTGTAATTACATAATCAATAAGGTGGATGACTAAGTTGTTCAGCTTCTCTACATATCATTGACATTAGGTACATAGTGGCAATGCATTAAATTTTATGTGTTACATCCTTCTATCTTTTATGAGCATTTTGCAACATTATACAAGCACAATTAAATGTTGTACACTGGTTGAAATACTTTGTCATACGATAAAACACATTCTATGGCAATCATTTTGCATAAAATGCTAATGAATATCAGTGGTATAACACCAAAAACCTTGGGTCAAAGTTGGCAATAATTGACTGAGTTAAGGTTCTACGACCCACCCGGCACAAAACAGGTCATTTCGGAGACGTCCTTCCCAGCCAATCTCTTGGCTCAGTACTAAAAAACTGAAACAAACACAATAAAAGCAAACAGGCATCCACAACAAAATATACTACACATAAGATTAACACAAAAAACTAAAGCCACGTTTGGTCGCCTCCTACGGAATGGGTCTATTCAGGAAGGAATACATAGATCAGTCAGAAAGTAAACAAGCAAGAAAGTAATTAAGTAAGAAAGCATAAGGAAAGAAGAAATGGAGAAAGCAAGTGAGGAAGAATACACAAGCAATTTATATAGCATTGAATTCAACACATAAATCACGGTGCATTACCGCCCGGAAGCCCGTATGGGGCAAAGTCAGCAATGAAGAAATATACCAACTCACGTGCTTTCTGATGCATCATGTATTGCTCAGCACAATTGTATTCAACTCCATCAACTGTGAATTTGCAGCCGTACCACTGACTGAACAGTGAATCTGCCTGCCAGAAGAATGTAAATTTCTCCGTTTCTTCAGCGCCTGAACTAGGAAGCGAAGAAAATGCTACAAGTCCAACATAGGCTAAACTGACTGATTGAGTTAAGGTTTTACGTCCCACCCAACGCAAAACGTCATTTCAGAGATGTTCATCCCAGCCAATCGCTTGGCTTAGTAGTTTAAAAAAACAGATGCTGAAATACAACAAAGAAAACCTAATGGACGTGATATATGTTATCATATCTTTCCTATGCCAGTGAATATGACAAAATCAATTGTCAGCTAATTTGCTCAACAATAAGGAATGGACTATCTTCCGTCTTTACCTTACTATTAACACTTTCAATGGCAGCTGAAAAATCAGCTTTATAGCACATCCTCATCTACTAGTGCTGCCATCAACTGACTTCTGCTAGCACCTCCAATTCAGTTAAATTGTTTACAAATGTATGTCGTTATTGTTGTCATTATCATCAACATCATAATCATCATCATCATCATCACCCTTGTAGTGAATGACAAGATGTTTGCTAGAAAATATACCCACAATAAAATGTGCTAATTCAGCTAAATTGCTGCCTACGTTCCACTTCACACGTCTGAACACTCAAACAACCAGCTGCATAATGTTTTAAAATGTCTTTTTCTCCACAGAATGCAGAACAAGTAGCTCAACTGTCGCTGACAAACCCTCACGACACGCTGCATGCATCACGACAAACGGCAAAATTTTAAAACAGTCTCTTGACCATAACCACACCCCTTTAAATTTAAAGTGTATACGATTACCTGCAACGAAGAAATGAAAGGCAACGCCAAATGTAAAAATTCGCGTTTTGAGCCACCTTTGGGAGACTTCGGCGTAGCGCACAGGGTTCATCTATGGCTTGATGGAAAGCACATTGTTGACTTCCTATTAGCGATAATTAAACTTTTTTCCGCTAGCTCTCACAGTTGCAGCACTGTTAAGCGAAATCTGTCAAAATCGGCGTTTTCTGAAGGGGTAAGTCACTTCAAGTGCAAATTATAGGTATATGGGGACGTCGCCCGCAATCCATCTATGGAACGTTACATAGAGGAATGACGTAACTACAACTTTGCCGCTAGAAGATTTCACACAAAGAAACCTTCAGTTGGAAATTACAAACCATGTGTGCTTTCCGATTCATGTGTAAAAATACTGTAGTTAACATGTGCTGTATTGCTTGAGTTATGCGAGTTAGAATGGCTATAGACAGCAAAAGTGACCTCCATGGTCACTCATGGTCAGTGATATTAGTGTCATTCGACAGGCCATATACAACTTCCTATTAATCTCCCACTGTAACTATGTCTCATCTTGTAACCACACGCGACCCTGACCACGGCTATTTTGGAAAGTTTGTCATGTGAAAGCTAACACTTGACATGACCTACCTATGTACAAAATAGGACCTAATAGGAAGACTAGCTTTACCCGTTCCAAATACATGAAGGAAGACCAAAAAGTAAAAACGGGGTAATTTGGGGTGGCTAGGTCACTCGGGGTCATAGGCAATGTTACCATTTCCATAAAGCATGTATAATTTCCTATTCACCTTTCACAAAAACTATGTGCCTATCTAGCAACGTTTTTGAACAATAAGATCTTTGGCGTCAGAAAGCTAGAGTCCCTAGTTATTTGCTGAAAATTGCAAATTTTTCATATGCCACATGTATTTGGCGCTGAAGGTGACCCAATTCAAATTTCAACAAGATCTTTGGCATCAGAAAGCTAGAGTCCCTAGGCTATCGTTTGGCATTCTGAGCATTGTTCTACTATGTGTGGCCATTTTGAGAGAACTTCAACTTGTGGCAGACAGACAGACAGACAGTCACACAGCCATAACATATACTGCGCTAGCATAGCATCATGCACCCATGGCAATCAAGAAGCGCGACATCAGCACTAGCGGTCTCAAACTGTGCATTTTCAGCAACTCCAAAATGGTCTTGGTCATGTATCAAAACTCCGCTACTCTAATTTTATTCTTGTAGACTCTTTGGCTAAAATCAGGACAACTATCAGCTGTCTTCAGAACTATCCACCTTTTAAAAGAAACAATAACTTTTATCAGATGAACAGGTTCTGCACATCACAAGCTACACATAGTGATACTGCTCAGGTGTTGCAGACAAATTCATGTCAACAAATCTCTTTTGGATTCTGAATATCAAAAATTGAATGAATTTTTGACAGAATTACTAATATTCAAAATATAAAAGTTGGATGTCTTTTTTTGAACAGTGTATGTGACTACAACCATTAAGCAGTTCTTGTCACTCTAAACCATAAACTACATTTCTCTAGCAGCAAAAGACAATCAGGTATCATACTGACACGAATTATCCCAGGAATCTTCATGGCTCTGTCTCTGCAAAACAATTGTACAATGTAATTTAACAATATTTTACAACCACGAATTACCTATCAACTGTCAAATGGCACATGAAAATGCAAATGGGACACACATCACATTCAAGAAACCTAGCAAAACTGCACTGTAAAATATTTGCATTCAAACGTTGCTGTGTTCACAAAGAGAACAGCCATGCAAGACACACTTGAGTATTATCTGGCCAGCAATGCTAACATCACACCATCTGGTTCATTAACGAAATGTCTTTTATAGTGGCCTCATAGATTGACTACAAGCAGCTGCAGTAACCAAAAAGAAACATCACAACATTGAAAGCAATGTGCCTTTGCATTTTGCAATCAAACAATGTTCAGTTAGTCACTGATGGTATCAGTCGGCAAGACTTAATATGGCTATGTCAGTCTGATATTAGTCTATCCTGAATCAAGGTCAATGGGGGTCAATGTAATTTGCTGCTGATACGAGTTTCTGTGAGTTTATGTCAGTTCATCTTTCAACAATCAGGACAGTAACATCAGCAGAATTTATGGACAATGGTATGGTGGCTGCCATTTTTGGAACACAGCAAATATTCTACAAGTTCGAAGTCAAGAACGACTGTTTGAGTACGAATAGTGATTACGAAATTACGAAATCCAGAGTATTAATAAATTAGCCCCATATGGGACTGACGTTCAACTCTTTGCAACTGACGTTTCTGCCAAGTTCAAAGTCATGTGACATAAAAACTAAGACAAATATCAAAAATCCGGCTGGACCAAATTATGATATTGTACTGTAGTTGAAGAATCCGTGGTCAGTTGCCAGCTCCCATTGTAAATGGCAGAAAAGATAACTTTTGAAAATGGCCGGATGTCCAACTTTAAAGGGCTCATGACCTTGACCTTGAACTGGATCGTACTGCATACCGTCATGCATCACTCATCGATCTCTACCTACATGCCAAATATAACTGAAATCAAAGAAACTTTTCGTGGATGGACGGACAGATGTAAGGATGGACATTTAAGACTGGCTTTATTAGGTCAAATGTGGAGGAGTCAACCTAAAAACGCACAGCAACACTGAGCCATCACGTTCCTGAGTCAAACAAATGCCAGATATTTAACAAGGTAGTGTAGTGACATGCTTAAGGTGTGGTGGGATCTTCAATGATGACGTCACTACAAAGACGACAGCAGCACCAATGACGATAAAGAAAAAGAAGAAGACGACAAAGAAAAAGCAGGAGATTCGCACAGACTGAGGTCCACTGTGAGGGAACTGATCCCCTTTTGTGCTTTGAAGGAGTGATGGTGGTTGTTATACCCAATTAAGACAACAAAAAACCGATGTTGGACGGATAGACGGCTCAGTTAGCAGCCAGCGCCTCTGACCACCTACTGTAGTCTGTCAACAGTCCTGGTAATAGGGTCTACTGTTATGCAGAACTCACTGTTTCTTCCCTAGTGGTGGTCGGAGCCTTCGCCAGTACTCATTTGATTGTGCCTACCCAAAACAGAATTCAAAACTGCCACCACTGTGCTAATGTACTACTGGGGTGTGATAATTAGTTAACACCTACTGTACCTTACTAACTATACTCGGCAAACAGTAACACTAAAAACACCTGTCTGCTGAAAAGTGGTAACAACAGCAAATAACAACCCGCGAACGTCTGTCTTGCTTATGTCGACTCCATCTGTTCTCTTGATATCGGTCACCACCAGACACATGCTTGTCAGATAATGGACATATTGTCTGCCATGGTCGGTCTTCCACTTCATCGTATTTGTCATACTTGACCTTGTAAGTCTTCTCCGGTTCACACACTTCAGTTATCTTCGCCTCATATAACTTGTTGTCTTTTGACCAGACTACAAGGCACTTGTCTCCCACCTTCCACTGAAAACACAACACTAGCAATTAAGCACTGAAGTACTGATAACAGTTTATTACACAAACACCCAAACGTCTGTAAAATGCTATTGTTAGGCAGAGGCTTGCCAAGACCAGCAGTGTTAATGCACTGAAGATACTTTTTATCATCCATCGCTATGATAAGATGGTATTTCCTAAGCCATGTGTGTCTGTCCATCTAAAACTTTTATTATTCCGACCAACACCTATTCGTTCGTTCGTTCGTTCGTTATTGCGGGCAAAGGTCCAGCCTACTCTGGACCTCAGCACTGTGACCTCATAGTGGTCCAATGCACTAGCAGAGGGAGAGGAGGGAATTGGTAGGTGTGTGCTAGTGTATGCGTGATGTGTAGGGTAGAGGGATACACAGGGAGTGAGCAGCTTGTCGGGTATTTGTAGCGCTACCCCTTTAGACATGGCCTACCGTCTGACCCTAACTGGTGCTGTGCTGCACCAGCCAGTGGCCAGCCATGCCTTTCAGTTTCAGCCCCACTGGAGTGGCTAACAACCTTGATGATGCTACTCAAGGTGTCAGCAACAGTCACAGATTATAGAGGACACCTTCAAACCGTCCTTTTCCTGCCTGGTATTATCTCCCTGTTCATCATGGGCGTAGGAATTATAAGAAATAATAATCATTCTCTCAGCTACAAATATGAATTTTTTTGTGATAACTGGTTAAGTGGCCCAGAAGTTAAATAAGAAAACAAAAGGGGGTCTTTTTTACTGAACACACTGTATAAAAACAGCTATATTTATGGTAAGAACTATATTTATATTTACTATTGTTATAAACGCCATTGGTATAATACGATATATATTTAGTATTAACAGCCAGTGTTTTGTCAAAATGACTAACGTTGCATGATAGCCCAGGGACTCGGCTTTCTGTTTCCAAACGTCTTGGTAACATTGCTACGGGGTCACCCTCAATGGGCGAGCCAAATAAGTAAGTAAGTATTAAGTAAGTGTACTTCTAGAGTGCATGAAATCATAGTCACAATGCGCTGTAATTTCTAAAAAAAAACTAAATAAATGTGATTTCAGATGTCGCCAGAACTATCCACAGCTGGTCATCTGTTGCATGTGTGATATCAAACACAGACACAGTTATTTTATATAGAAGGTAAATATGAAACAGCATGTGCTCTATTTGAATGGCAACAATGCTGATGATCCGGAGAGACTTAACCACCACAAATTACCCAGTTTTACGTTTTAGTTCTATGTTCATGTATTTGGAATGGCTCAAACTACAGTCTACAAAATTAGTACACAGGTAGGCCACAGTAAGTACTAGCCGCATGACCTCTTTAAATTTAGGCAAATAAGTGATAATATGTCAGAAACGGCACAACACAGAGAACAGTTACAATAGAAGACTAATAAGAAATCATATTTAACGTATCAAATGGCACCAACACCTATGACCTTGAGTGACCCAAAGGTCATTTCAGCTATTTGAAATATTTCTAACCCTTATATATGGAGAACTATAGCATGTATTAGCTACGATGTGCTTACATGCAAATCAGAATGCGTATATGACTTGTAATTCCAACTGTTATATCAAAACAGACAGACTTCTCAAGCTCACAGGCAGTCACTTTACATTGTACATGTGGTACTATCATGGAATGGTGCGAGATATGGACATCATTACTAAAATCACTAACAACGAAGTGATACATGTCCTATTGAATAGCACTATTTTCAGTGCCCTTGGCTGACCTTCAAGGTAATGCAGCTATTGCAATATTGCATGCCTTTTATAATGATTTTTCCACCCATTTGTGCAGCAGCTGACAACATTTCAGCTAATTTAGATCATCACTTGGTGCCTCTGCGATAGATGAGCTTCTCATTCATGATGCAATTAAATGAAAATAATCCCACATCACTCCCTTGTACTACCAGTATCATCATTATAACAAAAACAAATTACAACTGAATCGTAGACTGTAAAGACACTTGAAACAAATGAACAAGTCACATACTTAGTATAAAAATTATTAATTGGTGCTTGTATAACCGACATCTTAAAACTGCTTCACAAATCTCAGAAGTTCAGGAGAAATGTGAAATAAGTCCAAAAAATTGAGCCAGTTAAACAAAAATAAAAGTATTCGCAGCAGCAGTAACAACAACAACGTGCATGGTTTGCAACTGCATCAAACAATAACATTATGTAATGCCTTATTGCACTGTAGATGCTTCGTCAATACTTTGGCTTACTAAAGCATTGACGAGACATCCACCATGGCTGCTAGTGAAAGTAATTTCATTGGTGTTGTCTCTACACTGTAAATACAAGTACATCACAGTTCTGCCTTTTCAATGCAGCTGGAAGCAAGCACTGATCACAAAGAGATTAAGGTCTGCACTGGCATATGTAACCAAAACTACTATCAACATGTGTAAGCAAACCATAAAGGTGAGCAATACTTACTTACATTACAGCAATATAATTAGTAGTTATTACAATAATTAATAACCGATATTACCAGTATTTTAGAAAGGAATTCATCCCTAATTTCTGTCAACACCTGTCCCAGGATGTTTTCACCATTCCATTTCTCTTGATGACAGACATCTTTGTTATCCATATACATTCCAATGCCGAGCAGAGTATCATGTGGATCAGCATGCACCAATGTGGTTCCAACAGTTTGCAACAGTTCATGTTTCATGCCTTCATACTGTGAAAACTACAAACAAGAAGTGTAAATACCATTATAAAATGACTGGTCTGCATAATTATTAGACTGTAACAGACAAAAAGGTCCCATACCTCAGTTTCAGTAATACAGTCAGTTTTTTTCTAGAGATGCACTGATAAGGCACTGACCGATTATCGGTCGGCCAATAATCGGCACCTAACAATCAACCGATTACCAGTTCATACAAAAAATTATTTTGCTGTCTTATTTAAGTTATTTATTTAGGCTCCGAGTGTTATCCGAGGACTCTTACTTACTTGAAGGACTGCAGACCAACCGAGTCTTTAGTTTTTACCCGCACGACGCTATGTTAGCGCGGTACTTGCCATCAACGTGTCTGTCTGTCCGTCCGTCTGACAAAATTCGGTGTTCTACTAAGATGGCTAAACCTAGGATCAAGCAAACAATGCCACGTGATAGCCAAGGGACTCTAAGTTTTCTGACGCCAACAGCCGTTGGTGGGCGACGCCCCATTCCCCCTGAAATTTGCGCTCAAAATGGCCCACCCCCTTTCAAATACAACGATTTCGACCAAGGATACACCATGTAATAAAAACTTGTATCGGCCGATACCGATTATCGGCAAAACGGCCGATAATTGGCCGATACTGATTATCAGCTGATTATTGGTGCATCTCTAGTTTTCTCAGTGTACTGATAAGTGCAGCAAATTACCGATCTTCATTATAACATTGAATAACCTGGAAATATCAGCGAAATATGATTTTAAATTTGTAGGCACAATTGTATTTTCTCTTATTCTCCAAAACGCACAGTCAAGTTGTAAACAGAACATTTTAAAATACAATGTTATACCAGAAAGTGGCTTAATAATAATGATAACTGCTCTGTGCCAAAAATACGTATTTTTCGAACGTCAACTGCATCACTTCAACATACAATAGACAGCAATCACTATGACAGGTGGCAATATCACGAGAACTAATCTACAAAATGCATCATGCTGATAATTTCTGGAGAAAAAAAGACTACAAACTCACCTTAGCATAATTGCCTGTCTTGATAATAGATGTACACGCAGACTTCCAGTGTTCTTTGTCAGCTGTTGATGTTGCTAAGCTGTCTGTTAACCTATACCATTCTTTCTGGTTCATTGAATGGAGCAGAGAATTTGCAATTTTTGGCTCATCCAACAGCACTACAATTCACATGCAATAAAGTTATCACTTTCTCAAACATTTAAGTGCAAAATATGTAGCCTGTTGCAAAAAGAACAAGTAGTCAAAGAATTCCGATGAAAGGCTGCATCACACGGTGAGCTGTTATTCAAATCAAATCAAAATTAAATATTCTACAGACACACAGAATCAGGGGCATGAGAGGACTGAATGATCCCTTTTGCTGCAAGCCAGTTTTGAAGATTAAATCATACCTTCTGCTGCATAAACTGCAGCAGCCCCAATGCTTTTCAGTGGGCCAGACAACCACCAAAATATCAACCCATTTAGTGCCGCTCTACATGCAGGCTCACACTCCGCGTGCCATCCATACGCCTATGGTTGCTCGATCCATTGCACTTGCAGCCCACTGGTTCCAAATTTCCTGATGGAGCCAGTTTTGCATCCCACTAGTCAGATGTCCACAATTGGCTACTGATTTGCAGCAGCGTATGGATGGCACGCGGAGTGTGAGCCTGCATGTAGAGCGGCACTAACTAACCCCCACCCCCCATGACCATCTGGATGGTACAATGCCACATGCCAAATTTGGTCCAGATCGACTCAAAACTGTTGCTGTGCATGATGAACAAAGAAACACATTTGGTGTTATATATACATACATATATATATAAGATCGGTTTGGCTGGATTTTTGTTTCCCATCACTAACACACTTGTAATCACATGTAAAAGCATAATTCCAGTGATGCAATAATTACTTAATAATGTACCACTTCTTGGCATCTTCTTCTGTGCTACACGGTTTTGTTTTGATTTTTTCCTTATTGTTTGTTTCGGTTCTGTGCACTAGATTAAGCTGCCCATCTCGTCATCTTTTGAGCACACGTTAATCTACCGTATCATATCATATCGTATCTGATGACATTAAACTTATAACCTGTAATCCTCGCACAAGTTTGTTTTATGTAACAATGCAGAACACTGAACAATGTACTCACTAGATTTTTGATACAGCATATAGTGCAAGGCTGACTGAAACTGAAGACCATCAATGAGAAGTGTGCATCGAGTGTGCTGACTGAATGCACATTTTGCAAAGAAGACTGTAAACTGTCGAGAACGATAAGGAATATCACGAGTACCATGAGACATATCTCCTAAATGAACAAAATTAATAACCACAACAATAAAACCATGAGATACTGAAATTGAGGTACATATGCAGTGCTATGTAGTGTTATAGTATATAAATCACAAATGCACACATTTGAACCCATTTATCACACCAATTATGATATTACATTCAATTCATTTTAGAAGCCACGTTGGGTTATTACTACTTTGCTAGACCTTTGTTGGGAAAACACTACAAATCAGGTTCCCACTCAGCTTCAAAAAATGAAATTTCCATTTCAAAGTTATGGTGCCACATAACTGGGCCAGTGCATACTGTGCAACCCATGGAACAGTCTGCCTGACTCACAGCACTGACTGTCATCTTTGGAACAATTCAAGAACCCTCTGAAAACTCATTTATTTAAAATCTCATTTGCGCAACAGTACAGTTTGTGATTGTAAAGCGCTCTTGAAGCAGCTTGTGTTGCCTACAGCGCTATATAAGTTGTCTACATTACATTACATTACATTACATGTGCCTTCTCACAGATGACTCTTATCATGTCCCACTTACTGTTGAAAAATTACGGTCAACTTGCTTCAACGACACCAATTACATTCTAGTCTTGGGTAGAACCATATTTTATGGTAGTGTATTATGGACTAAATCACTTAGTCAATGATGTCTGTAACTGTCTCACATACTGCCCTGAATCGCATTTGGGGACTCTCTTGTCACATTCATTCTGTGCTTTTATTACACTTTTTGGTCCCCCAAAACTATTTGCTTTATCACAGCTTGTATGGTATTACAACTTGTTGTATAAAGCCAATCAGTAAATAAATAATCCTTATCCCAGATCCCATTTGACTTGATGTTTCATAAACTTGACATGGTCCCGTAAGTACCACACTATATTTCATTACCGGTACTTTATAATATTGTACTTTGGTAGTGTTTTGCGAAATTACACTGGCCTGCCTGTGACAAACTTTACAGTTCCAATCGCCCGAACTCCGTGGCTCTCACACTGTTTTGGCCATTTCAAGTGTTATTTAGTGCTCTATAGTTGTCTTTTGCTGTCTTTAGTCTTGTCTTTAGTCGTGTTTAGCCGTGTTTAGTTGTCTTTAGCATAATTACACGGACCAAGTTGCTCTCGGACGGGCCAGCTTTTAGACCAGACCCTTCGATACTCTGTTTGCGTGTGCCTGTTCTCGATATAAACGTTTCATACACTGGTATTAACAGTAATTCTGTATAATGTAAAAATGACAGCATTTTCACTTTGGCTGTTGTTATGTACACAAAGTTGTGTACAAAATCTGCCTATTTTCTATGTACACGAAGTCAGTTCTGGTCGATGATTGACTGTCATGTACATAGTCAATGTACACGACAGCCAATCAGGGACCAGAACTAACTCGAAGTCAGTCCTCTCGAAGTCAGTTCTGGCCACTGAATGGTCAATGGGCAGCAAAGTGTACATGACAGTGTGATATATTTCATTCACCAGATGGCGATACATAACGCAACCAAATTATTACTGCTAACAAGTCTAACTAAACTAGGGATGTGAATCGGGTCCCGGGACCCCGGGACCCGAAAAAAATACCCGATCCCGGGTTTCAAACTACCCGAAAGCTACCCCCGCATCCGCTCCCCCACTCAGAAACGACAGGACTGCTGGCACAGCAGGGACAGTCTAGGCACTGTAGTGTACTAAGCGAGACCGTCGCGACGGTCTCACTTCGACGGTCTCACTTAGTGCACCACTACCGTCGCGCACATACGACGCTGGGCAGACATCAGTCACATCACGTCACAGACCATGTGCTGGGCAGAGTCGATTACTCAGGTTGGTGATTAGTCCCTGGTTACGTGTGTGAGATGCTGCAGTATGGCATTTGCCGTCGATA
>Ga0209363_1000445_pt1 | contig 15959 bp, 8 predicted proteins | sample WorMetexBAHAMAS3_FD_187385 | JGI IMG/M metagenome (GOLD analysis project Ga0209363, IMG submission 187385) | Marine gutless worms symbiont microbial communities from Max Planck institute for Marine Microbiology, Germany - Inanidrilus exumae... | ecosystem: Host-associated > Annelida > Digestive... | reverse complement strand
CTGGACCGTGTCTCTGGATCTCTCTGCCTGTTACATTATGTGACAGAGACATATCACTTGTACAGTTTAAGAGACTTTTGAAGACACTTTGGTTTATCTAGGGCTGTGGCGCATAGTGACTTTTTTTGCGCCGCGTACAAATATTCTTACTTACTTATGGCTGCATAGCGTACTCACTTGAATGAAGTGCATTTCGTGTCGCCTCTCCTAAGGTTGGAACAGCATTCCACTGCCTTTTAGAAGTTCTCCATTTTTTGAGTCTTTCAAGGGTCACCTCAAAACGTTTACGTCAAATCATTCATCCGTGTTTTTCCGCATCTCGCCTCCCCCCTAGCGACTGCGTGCGCCGTTGACTTAAGCGTCATTCACAATGCACGAAGTGAACTGAAATGGATTGAACTGGGGTCCATGTATCTACCGTTATTTTGATTTTCAATCAAAATGGAAAATGGAATATGAAGATTTATTTTCACCTTCAGCATTTTTACATTCCAACTGGTGTTTTACGTTACTAATTTAATAGCCGAAATTTGTCATTTTGTCGTCGCTTTTGAACAATTTTTCGTTTAATGTACGTTTTAGCATTTTCTGAGTTACGTAATCTCTTTCTTATATTGTACACTTGATGACAATTATCGTAAATCTATAGTGACATTGCATGTGGTGTGAAGTCATAGGTTGCAGCGCTACTCTGTTGACGTAAGTCCAGTTTTCATTTTTATATTTTTGGTGAAAATAGAAACTGGATGGATGTTCGTATTCATTGTCAGTACAAATTAAAAATAACGATAGATAGTATACGTCGATTTGTATAGCGCATCGTCGTAACTACCTCTAATGCGCTCAGACATGGATCACACAGTTTTACCTGCAAATTACACCATGCCTGCCTTTACTCCCCAGCCGCAGAGCATCACCGCCCTTTGGCTGGTACTCATTTTACCGTCCCACGGAAGGTAGAAGGCTGAGTCGACCTGGATGGCTGGTTACATACCGAAATAAAGTGCCGCCGCCGGGAGTCGAACCCGGACACGGTCACCCATCCCAGTTCTAACCAGGCTTGACGTAAAGTAACTTCGTTGATACGACCAACGCCGTTACCACTATGCCATGCCGCCACCTACCTATAGCTATAACGTATGTACGCACGAATGTGAATAAAATCAAAGCTGACCTGGCTGATGTTGTGAAGGGTGTTGCGGTGTGCACGGGCCGTGGTTCATCCAGCCCTGCAGATGACCACCGACAACATCCGGCAGCTGCCGCAGTTTTCGCGCGTCCACGCGTCCGCCGTCATAACTACTTCCGGTTCCGCTCGACGCGTAACTTCCGGCGGTCGCCATGTTGTTGGGCTGCTGAGCCGAAGCCGAGGTAGAGTCGGCGATGTTACGGTGCCGTACGGAGTCGTCGAAGCAAGGTCCCGGGCCGGACGCTTCGGCGGCGGGGCTGCGGTAAGCGGCGCCAGGTACGGCCCTGTACTGACAGCCAGTGTTCGCCCCGTACTGACGGTTATCATCGTACGATATTTGCAGGTTGGCGTACTGGTATTGATACTGCTGCTGACCGTGGTAGCCATCGTGATCGTACATAGATGTGTTATCCCAAACCGAATTAGAGCTGAAACAGTGTTCACTGGTGCTGAGCGAGGTCTTCATCATCAGTAAACTGGGTATCTTTTAACTGCTGCTCAAATGAACTCTGTGTGCATCTGCAGTATATAACAATTAACATTTACTACGGTATTAAACTGAGCTAAGTTAATATACGAAGTTCACCAATTTACGAAAACAGCATAAAAATATTAATAAACATTTTTGAAATAAAATCTTTATTGACCGCATTGAAATATACGGTATCGATATGCTTTGCTAACTTCTTAACTACGAAAATATGCCGAGTTTATACAATATCTGCATGGACAATATACACATTAGACACATAAGACACAGCATAAATATTGTAATACGCTCGTTTTACAACATTAAATTTCCGAATCCGATGACCGAAGTCACTAGGTTATCTGTGAAACTGCCAATCACAAATTGTCGTAATTAGCTAATTGTTTTTTTGAAAGCAAATAGTCTCAGCATCACTTGACTTACGTGAAACTTTGAAGGAGACGGAATGCCAAGTATTCTGGTATTATCTTCGCCAAGCAAGACAACGGTTCGTTCGATTCGATGTTTATTTTATTTTGGAAAAAAAAACTTGAAACGATGGACACGTCAAAATTCGTATAACTAGAAAGCCCTCATTCGAGTTGGCACCGACTACTTTAGCAACATTTTCCTGTATCCTTGGACTTTGACCTTGACCGTCCAATTTAGCCTAGATAGTGTCAAGATGAACGGTGCTGAATATCTACAGCAAAGATTATTTAGTTTAAAAGTTATTGCTTGGACAGGCATCCACACACGCCGAACTGATTGGATTGCTATACGTAGCAAAATTCATCAATTAACAAATTAAATTCGTAAAATTCGAATTGTGGATTTGTGCTGTCAGCGGTTAACGTTCGTTAGTCTACGAGATGTTTTACGACGCCGTGTATTTTCACCACTGAACAGTAGCAGCAGCAGCAGCCCAGAAGGGTGTCAGAGCGAGCGAGCGAGCGAGCCAGGTGTTGAATTGATCACCGACAAGTAGCGCATCATAAACACGTCACGCGGGGGCGCGTCGAGGAATTGTCGCGATGCCTTGTCACAACTTCCTCATCGTTTTTCTACGTGATAATTCGTCGACGCGTCGGCACTCGTCGCCGGCGGGCAGCGCTTCGCCGTCAACGACCATATCGTTCTCTGAGCAAACTTACACAGACGGACCTAACTCTCACCTCGCCCGCCATCACCCGGCTCTCGGTGACATATGAACATTTCGAAAATATCCGACGGCGATAAATTTTGAATAGTGGCAAAGTTGTATACAATTTGCAGACATCATCATCCATTTTAGTGTGACGTTATTGTTTTATTTCTAGTCTGTTTGCTGTCATACCAGGTTGCAGATAAAACGTGCAATAGATAAATAGGATACTTTTCAGTTTTAAGTCCATGTAATGTTTTATGATCGATGAGCTTAACCTCACATCCTACAAACGCATAGCTTTTGATCGCTCTTCGGCGCGTTACTCCACACAGCATACAGTTGTGTGCAATACGTCTTTCAGTTTCTACGTTATTATTCGCGCAGGCCATCTGTAGTAGAATTTGCTAGTAATGTATAAGGTGGTGCAAAACTTGATATCAGTCAAAAGGTGCCAGTTGTTTCAATATTTCACCAGATATTGTAGCTTTACGTTTAAAGTACAGTGAAATTTTTAATGAAGAGTTTAATATAAATATAGTGATTAGCCTAGCGCCGAAACAATTGTGAAAATCGGTCTGCATATAACGAAGTTGCGGGAAAGGTTTAGTGGCACGTTTTGATTCCAAGTGGCCGACTACCCGGTGTTTTGCTTCATCCTGTGTAGTTGATAACATTCAATGAGAGATGTACAGAGTAAATAGAAATAATGCATAATTCTTGGCTCAGTTCGGATAATCGAAAATATCTGTGGCTAAACTGCTAAGTTCAGGCCCTCTTTGTTACTGAAGTGGATCTAAAAACACTTCACATGATAACAATATTCTCAAAAACGTCTTAGGAATTTTTCTTAAGTTTTCCCATGAGGATTGCGGCTCAGATTGAGGATTTCGGGAAGTTTCGAATATTCTTAAGTATTTAATAACTCGATTCTTAAAATATTTTCTTAGCGCTTCCGAAGATTTTCTTACCTAAAGAAACGCTTAAGTTCCACTTATTACGCGAACTTTGATAATCTTGCTCAGACGCAAACTTAATTACGAAACATATCATCAGTTAACCATTAGGCCGATAAAATCTTATAAATACTCATGCCTGCTATTGTTAGCGTTAATTCGCCGAAATGAGTGTCTAGCAATGATCATAAATAAGCTGCAGTCAGAGAGGGCAGACATTGCCCCCAGTGCCGCCACCTGGAGAACTGGACGATGGGGTCGAGGTTCCCCATGGGAATGGACAATTTTTGGGAGATTACAAGCCCAATGGGAGTCTCTGCTGCGGTGTATACACAAGATTAGGGATAATTCAATCGTCAACAACGGCATGTAGCGAAAGGGATCATTCAGTCCTTAATAACAGCACGACATGCGACGCGGCCTTAGTACAAAATTCTTTGACCGCTTGTTTATTCTGGCTTAGAGAACCTGACTATCTATACCAAAGAGTGCCAAATTCGATTGGAAAATTATTGACGTCAAAACCTACATCGTTACTTTGGTATTTGTGCGATATAGTTATGCTTAAGGCAGATTTCGTTCATATTTGTAATGCATTTGTAATGAGTTAATGTGTTCATTTCTCATGTGTGTATGTATTTTTATTTAATTAAGTTTGTTACGTTATTCTATCTTTTTATTCTGTTCATTTTGTTGCTACCTACATCTCAAGGTTAAGATATCGTAGCAATTTGTTGTGCAAATCAAACAAGGTGTCGCCCTAACGGGACGTAACCGTACTGGCCCGCCATGCAGTGTCGGCCGCCCGACCGCCCACGCGACCGGCCCGCCCGCCGGCAGCGTTACAGACGACGACAGACGACGACGACAGACAACAGATGCCAGCTAGCAAAACAATGCTGGCCCATTAGGCGGGCCAGTAATAAGTTGAAATCACAATGACACGTTAAAAAGTGCATTGCATCATCTACGTGAACTGTCTATTAGCACGATGCAATGCACCAAAATCGTCATTTCTTGAAGAGTTAAGTGAAATAAATTACTCAATAAATTACATTTCACAACATTGGACTTAGCATTTTTACGCCAAACTTTCAGCTTGCAATATCGGAATTGATCATGTAGGATTGTAAATTTCTTACGCAGGCGTGACGACGCAGGATGCAGCCCGAGTTGATCCAAGTGGTAGAGAAGACACTGTATATATGTGTATCCGGCTATCCACTCGGACTTACGCCAGCGCAGCACTTAATCCAATAAACGGCGGAATTCGCTTCCGCGGCTGACGACGGTCCGTGTCGAGGCTCAAATCGAATGCCGCTCGGTCATCCGGTTTCCGAGAGCGACGACTAGGATACACGTCGACTACGGTGCCACCTTCCACGACGTCAATCTGTCCGAATGACCGTCAGACGTCCGGTGATATATGGGCGCCTTTCAATCGGTCGTCACCATACGACGGACGCGTCCGCGTTTCCCCGGCGAGTACCCCAGTTGATCTCTTCGCAGCCCGCTGTCATGCTCGGCTGGCCACGCCAGCTCCACGCCGCCGACAGTAGAAAGCTTTCAGACAAGGCTGGCACGGGTGTGATATTGGACGACGCGACGAGATACCTGTACAAACGGAATTTGGCGCCGCGCACCGGAAGGCTGCGCATTTTCGAAATTCCGATCCGTCGTCAGTCGGCAAATATGTTCACATTTATTCACCAGAAAGCTGGTAGCAATAATAGAAAACCAAAAAAGACAAACGCAGCAAAAAATCAAACACAAAAACATAGGAACATGGTGCAAAGAGTACACAACTTGCTACAAATTAGCTCGTTATTTACAACGTAATGTGCGTGCCAGTTGACTAGCACTACGAATGACATTTGGTTTGTATTTGCCAGATATACCATCAAGCTGCATCACCGTGGGATCATTTTCGCGTCAATTCGCAGCTCAAGATCCAGAGATGAATATATGTACACACAACTAACTATATTGTTAGCTCCGCAGTCCACAGCATCTTGGGACAAAGACCGCATTTGATAAGAAATTTGCGCCAATTGCAAATATGGCGACAAATTTGTGGACCGATTAAATCATAATTACCATCATCATTATTATCAGTAATATTTGCAATGTGCCTGCTGAGCTCGGTGCAATAGGCCTATGAACACAGCCGTATTCATGTGAACAATACAGGAAGAGATTGACTGCAGTCTGCAGCAGAGTTGGACACGGGTCCGATTTTGTAACACAACCTTCCCCAAAATCTTTGAACCCAACCGAACCAATTCATAGAAGCTATAAACTGACCCGACCCAATCCAACCCATCATCGATACTCAACAATAAAAAACGATTTAATAATAGGTACTGTAAATCACACCTTATCATTATATGAATTATGTTGTTGATACGTAAAAGCACCGCACAAAATTGACTAATAACGACTCACAGCAGTCCAGCGTTAATGCCCCACGTCAACAGTTAAGTGACTCCAATTTACTCGAGGATAGCTGTGATCTTGCGTCTGTTACTGTACTGTAGTCTCTTTCTGCCTGAGATCTGTGTCTAAAATAGGACTTACAATTAAAATTGACAAGAAATTATGGCAATAAAAACTGGGCTCTTCTTGCCACCAGTTTTCATTAGTAGAACCTTAACTCAACTCAACCCAACCTTTGGATAAACCCAATCTAACACATGGATGGACGCAACCCACGTCCAACTCTGCATGTCTACAGTTAGAAGCTAGTACATGTAGACAATGATTAAAATTTAACTGAGTTTTACTGAAATATGCTGAGTTACCGATATTTACAGGCGGTGAGTTCCACGCTAAAAATACCTGTCTAATAATTAATAATTAATAATTAATAGTTAATAATTATAATTACTAATTAGTAATAATTTGCGTACAATTTTCTTCGACGCAAATTTACTCTGCGTCGGCAAATTTTCTGCCGTCCGTTTTTGACTGCGGCGGAGCGGAGTCCTCGAGCAGATTGGTCCGCAGTCCACGGCCGTGTTACAGAGTGAACAATAACGTCGTTGTCGTTAAAGACCAGTCGACTTCTTCGTCGTCACCGACCTACTGTTTCTTCGTATTCTCTCAGCTTGAAGTCTCGCCTTTATTATTGGCTTCGCTATATTTCTAGAGTAGACTGAACTGCTATATACCGTCGTGGACCTATCTAGCTGGATGAAGAAACAATAGCACCCGTATCCAGCCGAGCCGGCTTGTAATAAAACAACTGATCAGTACCAATAAAATGCTACATATAGCATAGGTAAATGCAAATAATGCTATTGAACCTTAATTGTACTTCACCAGCATTGTTAGCAGAAAAATAATTACATGTATCTTAATTTATGCTGAACTAAATTTTAATATTAATATAAGTTAACAATGACATCAGTTTCATGGCATTCTCAGCGAATGTACAACACTATGCATTGTTTGATGAGTGACTTTTATTGCGTGATGCCTGTGCTAAACTTCTTCGGCATCTTACACTTGCTTACGGCGATAGCCTGTTCCTCAACTATCCAGTAAAACATATCTAAAAATATCCACAATCTGTTGTGCATTATTATCGAAAAGTTGCCCAAATATGCTGTACGTAGATCTTTGTGTAATGATGACAGTTTTTGTCTTCTTTTCTTTAATTAAAGGAACTGTAAATTGGGAAAAATTAATGCTAAGTAGTTTACGCGATAAATGAGTTTCAAGAGTAAATTTAAACTAGGAATAGAAAGTGGATATGCTCGATGAATGCTGGAAAACGAAAAACTTTGTGTCGTTTCTGTTTTATTTATAAACTGTATGCTACCGTTTTTTTTCTTCGGCGAATAAAGATTATCAGAAACTCAGTCAGTTCGAATTACAATAGCATTTACTCCATCGATTGCTGTTGAGAACTGTAGCGGTCCACATACATCAAGATAAGGCTTCTGATAAAGGCCTAAGCCGATAGCTTCTTCCCATTGTTGAAGTCATTCTTCGACGACAACTTGGATATTCCCAATTTAAACAGCATATAAAAACATTACCAGCATATATTGCCCGGTAGCGCGGAAAGAATATTATTCTGCGGAAATCCTCTTAAAGTTTTATTCCCCCAACAACTCAGTAATGAGGCTATTTACAAGCGCTGCACGTCACTATCTAGCGCAGATAACGCTTGACCAATCGTCATGACTGTGAAAATTACTTCGCACCAGTGCGTCGAATTTCGGCGTCTCGGCGTGCCATACTACAGGCAAGTGTACGCGTATTTTCGCTCACACATCTCGTTCTTACGCTGAGCGCCGATCAATTTCGCAGACTGATCGATGAATCTGCAAGGTGCGCGGAAGTACGAGCACGCACGCACGCACGACGTACGTCGCCGATGGAGCTCGTAATGAACTTCACTATCAGACGTACTCATCAACTGCGACTCTTGGCAGGCGCTGTCAGTTTCCACTCCTTCGATAAAGTGCATGACTACATTCTAAATAGTTACCTAACACTTTAGTGGTCCACGCAGACCAATCGGTCTGGTGTGTGTGTTTGTTCGTGTCAGAACAGCAACTTTCGAACTAAATGACTTTTGACTTAGACGTTTGGCACATTGGGTCAACTTGACCACATATAGGTCAAATTTGATGGTAAAGGTCATAGGTCAACCTTCGTGTTCGCAGGATCATTTTTTTTCGGCTGTGAATTCATATTACGAGGTGACGTATTTGTGGTTGTTTGTCGAGTTTTTTGTGCTAGACTTCCCTCGTTCCGTTTTTGAAAAGTTCTAAAAACTTTCTAAACAATAAATTAATATGTTCATACTCAAAAGTTACTCAAAGGTTGCCTTCAGCAGACCGATGTAAGTGAAATACGGCGTTTGAATTTCATAAAGAGTGGGCTTCCCATTATTCTGTGTCACTGTCTCGGACGCTATCCGTTAATCAACAACGTCGCTGGAGGTTTCGTCGCCAGTGTTGACTGCAGTCGCCTCGAAGACGGCTATACAGTAGGGCTGCAACCGAATAATCGACTGTTCGATTATCAAACAAACATTCGAATATATATAATTTCCTGTATTCGTATTTCGTTTTTCTCACTTTTTCGTTTTTAATGTCTGTTATATTTTGTCCGAACTCTCCTAGGTAAAAGGCGGTGCTGACTGCTAAGATCCACAAATCATGTAGACAAATGTATCTGGTCACTCTCTGGATCCCGTATGCAGAAAGCTAAAGCCACATCAATGGGGAAACCTCATGACCTACAGCATACAGTTGATTCAGCTAATAAAAATGTAAGTTTAAGTAAATGTAAGTTTAAGTTGTTTATAGAAACTATCAGGGCAGTTACACTTAGTGTAACTCACAAAGCATTTGCGTGTGCATTTTTGGAAATAACGAAGGAATTGATGACATTGTTCGAGTTATCGATAACATTCTCTGACGAGTTTTGTGCGACAAATCTGATCATATGACTATACAAGAGCTCAGCAAGTGTTGAGATAGCGGGTAGGCCTATACAATACCCTCAGTATGATGCCCGGTCGCCAAAAATGGAAGTGCTTTGGCGTCGTTAGAGTAAAATTGATCGTAGTATACTGTTGGCTCGGACTGTCCATTATTTATGCGCGATTTTTTCACCGCGCGACGCTATGCTAGCGCCGTATATGCTGGCGTCGTGTGTCCGTCCGTCTGCCTGTCCGTCACACGCCGGTATTGTACCAAAACGACGCACGCCGGCAGCGTTACAGACGACGACAGACGCCAGCCAGCAAAACAATACTGGCCCATTAGGCGGGCCAGTAATAAGCAGTCGCGTGCTTGTCACATATAGGCGGAAATTTCAAACCAGGCGGACATACTCGGTACAGATAGCTAAGGTGTATTTGAAAATAATTTGAAGAAGAAGCTGTATGCACAAATGCACTTCAGAGAAGTAAACGCATAAACAGACTATTGTATTCATTCCATTTTACAACATCCCCAATTCGGACCACCCACCGTCAAGGTGGGCATCGCAATTTTTAGATCCATAGCGAGCCAATATTCGCTTGAAAGGTATCATGCCTCCACAGCTGCTATTCTCGTAAACTATAAAGCCAATACACCTGAACAGCCAATCTATAGGTAGGTACAGGTAGACACAGGTGTACACGAGCGACGGCGTCGCATCATCGACGCCGATATTAGCATCCGTATAAGAGAGATTTTGCCGGGAGTCGATCAGTACTGTTCACGTGGTGAGAAATGCTCGGTGTGTGGTCCGTACGCTAGCCCATTGGTCGGTATAGTCGTTAAGGGTCATAAAACGATGTGACGCCGATCCTCCAATCCCCCGACCGTCCGCACGTCTTGTTGTATTCAAGTCAGATTGCATCTCTGTGCTTTCGTCGTCTCTGTGCGCGATTGTTCGATGCCATTAGACGTCGGATGCGATGAGTGTAATACTTTGCGATGCTCTGTTCTGTTCGGCATATAGATCGCGTTCATTCAACGCGCTATATGCGGCGGCCTATAGAGTGATGTGGGTTCGAGGCGCCTGCAGAATTTTCACGTCGGCAAAGCGTATAGCCAATTCGCCGACGAAACAACACCGACCAAAGTGAATGCAAATTCCAGTCGTTGCGATATGCTAATTTTACCGCGCGACGCCTCGCATCAGCCTTGCAATTTTGTACGTCTACCAATCACGTCAAAGAGGCAGCCGAACGACTTTCATCAACATGTGTACGATCGCCTTCTGTCTCTATACAGCGAAAAAAGTTACGTTAAATGAAATCAATATCGCCGATGCACATCAACGTAGGTTCGTTTGCGTTATTTGTGCACAAAACTGCGAAAATATCGTTTCAGTTCGTCAAATTTCGTGCACTTTTCGCTATGATTCACTCGAAGTGAGGCATTTGCAGGCAAGTTGACCATTTCCACATCTCGGAAAAGGTGCAGGAGACATCCATGGAAGATTGCCATGTGATATTCTACGATAATCGAAGGCCCTGAGCGGTGGACAGTTTAGTCCTCTGTATAGAACACGTAAATGTTTACACGAATGGAATCTTTAATTAGTTGGATATATTCGCCATGGATGACCACACATTCGCCCATTCGCTGTATGATAATGTGACAACCAGACAATCAGTGATCGGCATTACAATTACCACGCTGTATTCTACATAATTATTTCGTTGTATGTATGGCACAAAATGTCTAAAACAACAGAAGCGATATATATTGTGTCACCTACAAGCATCAGTCAACAACGCTGATTAGTTGATCTCGGGTCTAGAGCGGATTAATGTGCCCCCGCGAGGTATGAAGTGTCGTAAGCTCCCTTCAGCAATATCATCTTTCGGGCTGAGTAATAGCAATAAATGGCGCTGGGATCTGGATGGTATATCGAGGTATTCACAGTCCAAGTGGGTTAGCTCGGTCTGCGTGCTAGGTGGCGGCCACATGGCGAACTCTTGTTATGGCTTACGTACCAACATTGCCATTGTCAAAGGCATTTACTACTACCACTGCATACCCCAAAACAGGTAAAGAACGTTTCTGGGTATGAGTAGCGGTCAGTTGATGGTCAGTTGGCGGTCAGTTTGCTTACTGGACCCAGTCTGCGCGATGCTGACCGGCCGACGTCGCGCTCGACTTGTCTCACAACCAAGCGGGTCGTCTGAAGAGCCTTATTACCGTGCAGAATCGGCGAGTGACGTCGCACGGAGAAGATAAATCGAACATCACGTGCAACGTCGACAGGCGTCGTCGTCTGTGAAACGCCGTCACTGACTTTCTCATCACAACCGCCAAAGTTCAGCAGCAGCGGAGAAAGCTTATTTCTGGAGCAGTCCTATGACAGAGCTGCCTATTTTTGGCACACAGCGCCATCGAAAGGCATGTTAGTTTCCCTGATTTTAACCGACCAACATGTCCACGCAGAATAAATTAAAATGCCGGTAAAAATTATAGCGGTGAAAATTCAGTGGTAATTTTGAACATCCCAATTTCGCACGGTAGTGTAGCGACGTAGCTGGTGTAGCTGAAGAGAGTGAACTTTCCAAGTCTCTGTCATAAATACCATAGAGATCGTCCTCTGGAATCCGCCAGTGAGCTATACTAGAAGTCGTAAGTAACATTGAGTCGCTGCAAAACCCGTAAAATGCCTACACGCCCCAAAGTTTGAACTTTTGGGTATTGCAACCCCAAAGTTCCAAATTTTTGGGCTGCCATACCCAAATCCTATTTGACGGTATTTTCAACTTCAACATTTTATAATGGCGCCACCTAGTGGCGCAGAGACGCGGGTCACAGCTACAAACCTTCCCTTATCCACTGACATCAAAATCATCTATATTCTAGGGCCTTGATGGGGAAGTCGTTAAACAAAACCCTGCCATTTAAAAGCGTGACGAACAAACAAAAAACAAAAACGTGGAACTTTTTTCACTCCCCACGGCGGTGTGTGAAGTTCGAGCTAGCCGTACTCGCCATGGTGACAGAGGAGGTGCGAATCATTTTTGCACATGCTTAACTTTTTGTATCCGGCGCTTACCATGCGGTCAATCCAGCCCGTAATTAGACTGGTCGTCGTTTGTCCAACTTATTATCGAAAATAAAACATCTTGTTCTTACTGAAATGTAGCGCACGCAGACATCTCCACCTTGTTGCTGGCGGATGACGTGCACAGTGGCTCGATCGCTCTATGTGAAGATCAATAGTCGCGGTCGTGGCAAGCTTACGATATCCACGATGTCCAGAATATGTTCTGGATCACTTCCAAAATTTCATCATCTTTTCTCTGATCCATAATCTACTTATCCCCCAAACTTCACAAAAATCCACGTCGATAACTTTTCGAATTATTCTGGTCACAAACAAACGAGCAAACAAACAAACATGGGTAAAAACATCACCTCCGCTAAGCTATGGCGGAGCTAGGTGAGAAAACGTAGCCAGTTGAAGGCGTCTTTGAGCAGCAATGTTCGGCGTTCCATAGGATGAGTGGCTGTCCATCGGTCATTGGTTAGTACATGCCTGAGACAGGGTCGTATCGGCGTATAATTTATCGAGCGCTATCGAACTAAATTGGCTGTCGGGCTGTATAGCACGCCGCGAAGAGTTTGACAATTTCATTACTCAACGTCATCGGATATCTGACATACACGCGTCACAAGCGCCACCAAGGGACGCTGTGGTGTCGTCCTGCAAGTTGTAGACTGGAACGGCTTGGTAATTCGGCAGGTGAAGAAGGATCGGCGATGGCAGTAGTTGTGATTAACAGATCATCATCGTTATGTGATTGCTTTTTGTGATGATTCATCGGAATCTAATACCACAACGGTCACCGCCATAGATAGGGTGAAGTGACGTCACAGTAATCTATGGTCACGATACGATCTCCGTATTGTAGAGCATGAAGTCGCACTTTGCAAAGTTAACTGATGAATTATATGTCACGTTATTTAAGTAAAATTGAATCGGTAGGTTTAAGAAAAGCTTAGTGCTATCGGGCGATCTGACTGTAAGTGCTGCAAAATGTTTACACTTCCTTGCCCTACATCACAGCGGCCAGAACAGCTGGCATACGCTCGTATGTAGGAATGAAGAAATTACGCCGCTGTCAACCTGTGTATACGGAAGCGAGCAAAAAAGGTAACCAAGACGACCACGAAAGAAGTGGATTGATAACAACCTCAATCAGCTGACCTGATACGAAGAGCTGTCAACATCATCTGGATGGCGTTATTATGGTTTCCATTAGCAGCGACACTGCAGATTAAACTATGCTCGAGTTAAACCTCGCTCGAGGTCGCACAGCCACTTTAGCAACATTTTTCATCACTTTGAACTTTGACAATGACCTTGACCTTCACTTAGATGAACCGGCATGCCTCATATCAAGGTCAGCAGATTGAAGTTATCGTACACAGACACACCCGACTGAATACCACTGTAGTGGTCGGTAACTAAGGTGTATTATGTTAAGTATATAAACTGAGCCTTGGATTAGGATGTACACTAATTATTCCGTATCATATATGACGTCCGGTGATGACAACAAACCAATTCGTACCACACCCGGTCGAAGCACTGAGTTCCAGTCCTTCCCACAATAGATCCATGAGTCTCCGTGAATACGGTTGGTGATAGGAGCCTGTCTTGGCGATATAGAGCGCCTATTGTCGCCACGAACTACGATTGTCGACACTCCACTTCTATAGGTCCAACGCCTCCCGCCAACATTCCACGCTATATATTTACAGTGGCGCTTCCATGATTTTAAGAAAATGAAAATGGGAGACGAAGGGTCTGTGTACGCAGCCACCAGCGGCGTCCAGGGGCCGCATCTTTGGTGGGGTTAGGGCAAAGCTGCCGCAAAACGGGGATCTGAAAGCGTACACACACTAAAAAGATGCGCACGCGTATAGACCTATACAAACACACAATGCAAACCAGCAGTACACACATGTCAAACAAGCCAAGTCAACATACAGTTTCTGGTAGACTAAATTAGAAAACGAAGCCCACACGAAGGCGACATTTTTACAGAGTCTACAGGATGGTTTAAACAGCTAAACCTTACTGTTTTTCAGTGAGCTGTTTGGGGTTTATTGGATAAAGTCGCGCGTTTCCGTCCCGGTTATCAGTTTGCAATCGTATCACTGATGTCGACCGCTCGGAATTGGGGCTAAAATACCCCATCCAGACCAACGTTCAAACTTTAAAGGTTGTCTTCATGGACCGCAAGCTGTTGGGGGCCCCAATCAATATTATTGCCACGAGGCCCCTGTGGACGCCCCTGGTTTGTACCAACCCATTATTCACGCGTTTGCCGATATATAGCCTCGTCAGAATACATTTTAGTATTCAAATAGATTCATCGCAGTTAATTGATATAAATTAGTCCGTTGAGAATACCGCGGGCGAAGATGAGATGAAGTTGCGGACAAAGGTTGAATCTCCCGTGGGACCGATTAAGTTTCAACGTTCAAGTCCCATACAAACATATACGCGAATTAGCATAAATCGCATCTACTGCGTGAAAGCCCGTCAGTTTTCTGTCTGTACTGGACGCACGGCAGACTACATATATTAGCCTACCATGACTACCGGTAAGCCAATGTCTGAGTAATTAACCACAGTGTGGCCTATACTCAGCCGGAAGCTGCTCCATAGAATTGAGAAGTGAATTGAATTTAGCCTGTTTCTGGATCTGACAAGATAAAATCGGGATAACTCGGAGCGCTGTAAGCGTCTTGGGAGCTCTTGGAGAATATCGTTTTTTTAATCTGCAGTGAGTGTACAAGAACTCATCAGGAGATGAGATATCAAACGTGAACTTTTTTACGACGATATCGCACACGTACATCAAAATACTAAAAAAGCGAACTTACTTCGTTTAACAAATTAGACGATAGCTAGCTAAGTACAGCGCATCAAGTCTTGAATTTATGAATCTGCTACAGAATTTCCACCTTGCAGTTATAGAATATTTATACCGTGGGCGTCGCGCGGTCCCTCTGCAGATGTTTACTACTAGACATAGTAATCGTAAATTGTCCATAGTTATGGCTTTGTCAACCACTTTTACGCAATGCGCCCCGGAAACTACCAAATTCGCAAAATAACGCAAACTAAGAACCATTTCGCCGTTCAAGGTCATTCAAGGTCAACGATTTTGGTACCAATCGAAAGCTCATATACGTCTTCCTATTAGTGATTAATACTAACTTACCTCCTAACTTGCACCGTTTCTAAGATATGGCCTCCCAAAGCTCCAAAATCGCTATGTTTGGCTACCCCTCTTGCGTTTAAACCCCTCAACGGAGGGGTTCCCCTGGGACGACCTCCGTAAAAATTTCCGCGGATGTCAGTGAATGGCCAAGGTACCAAATGACGAAGAAAAATTGCAGGGCGCACCAACGTTACAGACAGACGACAGACGACAGACAGACGGAACGGCGATAACATATAGCGAAGCGAACGTGAACGTGAGTTCACGTTCGCTAAAAATAATACAATAAAATTTCTGGTGCAACTTTTACTGTTTACAAGGAATTATTGTCGGATTAACAACATTAATAGCTACATTTTACGACAGCTCCAACAATAATAGTATTTTTTTTTCCAAAATTGTACACGTCTAAAAATTCTTATTTGCGTTTAAAATAACCTGTTAACTTTAGTTATGTCAACGAAAAACCTATACGCGTG
>Ga0209363_1000444_pt1 | contig 15982 bp, 9 predicted proteins | sample WorMetexBAHAMAS3_FD_187385 | JGI IMG/M metagenome (GOLD analysis project Ga0209363, IMG submission 187385) | Marine gutless worms symbiont microbial communities from Max Planck institute for Marine Microbiology, Germany - Inanidrilus exumae... | ecosystem: Host-associated > Annelida > Digestive... | reverse complement strand
GGGCTATTATGCGTCGTTGTTTGCATGATCCTATGTTAGCCATTTTGGTACAATACCAGCTTGTGACGGACAGACGGACGGACGAACAGACAGGGCCACAGCACATACTGCGCTGGCAAAGCACTGTGCGGGTAAAAACTGTAGCAAAATAAGCATTCTATTTTTTATAAATATACACACACAACTATTTTACAGTCAGTACACAGGTCTACTTGCATTAGCCAGCACCCCAGTTAAAAATGAATGATTCTATTGCGGCAGTTTTACTGCATACATGCCCTTGCCGACAGCATACACACTAGGGAGAAAATGCTCGAGTTCTTATCAATGGTGTATGTACACCATCTCTGTACCATCTTTCTAGAAACACACCATGGCAAAAGATATGAGAAACGTAGCAAAAACGAACAGTACAATTTTTAGAACTACATTTGCACAAGCAGTTGTTCTGGCGTGCAACGTAATGTTTTACTTTGTCAAATAACACTATGGCTTATTATAATAATCTCTTGAAACATGATTTTTTTCACAAATTCAATATGTTCATTATAAGTTAACGAAAACAAATGGTTGGAAATAAATAAATGACTTGGAATGAAACATCCAACATGAAACATCCGGAATTATGCAAGACTAACACTATTTTCATATATCCTCTGAATATTTGATATCAACATTTGATTAGAATGAGAACATTTTAGTTTTAAAAAAACTAGCATATAAATTAACAAAAATTATACATGTATCGAATTCAAGGTAATGCTAACTGTGTAATGTTAGAACTACTAACACCATAATAACAATAAAAGAATAATAAAACAACAATAAAATAATAATAATAATACACATTGCTGCACAACAGTTTTGTTAAAAACGACCAGCCAGTATAAGCACCATGTTACTGTAATTCTTTTTAAAACTTTTTTTGACTACCTGCAGCTTTGCACATGTGGGTTTAAAAATAATAATAATAACTAGATGGCCGAATTGTGTGGAATGCACACAATACAGTATTCGGCTTGAAGCACTCGGCAATATGTGCACAAGCTGTTTACTTTCTGCATTCAACGAGGCCTAGTGTCACGTGACTCAATAGTCGATCATCAAGTGATTATTTGGTAGTGAATTTCCAGCGATCTGTAATCATTGCAAGTTATGGCGACCAGAAGTCTAAAAACGCCAAAATGTGCCGTAAGGCGAATGCAATACCTGGCTGAAGCTTATCTTTGAGCCGAATAATATCTTGTCATGAGGTTATAACTTCAGAGGCGGTGCAAAAATTTCATGATTATCATCACCTTTCACGTATGATGTCAATCAAATATTCACTGCAATGAATGAATTAAGATTCACATACACACACACGCATACAAATACACTGGAACATGCATGGTTACGTTTGGTCAGGTTTGTAGCAGTAACTTCAGCCTGATAAAGTACAAAAGACAGGCTGGCCAGGGCTCATCCTTGGCTGGGCAGTTCTTAACACACATGCATAGCTGAAAATAAACATTCCTGACATACTTGCGACGTTCCTACACCCATCAACGAACACCCTAGTAAGCAAAAAAGACTAAGTTTTTCGAGATTGTTTTGGCATCAGAAACAATACGCCCAGAATAAACTGCATTACAGGGAATGCAACAAAAGCAATACTCGTAAATCAATAAAGACAATCCATGCATCATGCTAGGGATTTGCTATCCGGCCGGAACCGGAACGTACAAAAGTTGTTGGATTAGCGGCAACGTCGAAAAAACTTTGCGGTCATGCCACACTCTTTACACACCGCCACCGTGCAATTGGCCGGATCGACGGTGAAACGATCCCAAATGCTACTGCTTTTCCTCGCAGACTTATCAATATTACTTTTCTAATCTTTACATTAAGAAATTATTGCATTGTGTTTCGTTTACGTTCGTTCGTTTTTGTTTACTTTTGCGAAAATAGTGCTTCTTGGCTCCATATTTTTGCCGGAACCGGATAGCAAAAAATGGCCGGATATGCGGCCAACCGGAACCGGATATCCGGTACATCCCTACATCATGCTGCTATCAGAAACTGGCTACAACATACACAACAGTCTTCGTTTTCATTGGGAATAAATACAATATCGGGCTGGACTCTATACACGCAAAAAGTAAAAAAAACACAAAAAAAGTTAAATGCAGAGTTAGCACACATACCGCAATGCAAAACGATGCTAATCAAACATTCCATAAATAAAGTGAAACAAACGTCAGTGACGATCAGATGAAACACAGTGGCATGAATATTCAATGGCAACACAGCTGCTTGAATATTAAACGGCATGGACAAGATGAAAATACTGAGTATTGCACAATGAGTCTTGTACAGTATGATCCATTCGAGGATGCACTTATTCTGGTGCAAAGTGACACGCAGGGGATTCACTGGAAAACATCGTACTGTGACCAGTATTAGTCATGAGACTCAACAAATGAACATACACATCCGATGTTCGTCATAAGTAGCACCAGCATTTATACAGGGTGGTGCAAAAAAAAACCCCAGCACACAGACCACTGCGAGTCAAACTAGAAGATGGACTTCGGTGCCCCAGCGTCGACATGGATGACTTCACCACCACCACCACAGGTGTGACCTTGACCTTTGACCTCCAACATCTAACCAGGTCATCAGCAGGGCTAGTGTATATTCCCAGTAAACTTCATAGAGACTGCTGAAGTAGTTCACGAGATATGGTGTTCACAAGATTTGACCTCAACAGCCTGCTGTGACATTGACCTTCGACCCTCGGAACCTAATCAGGTCCTCTGTAGGGGCTAGTGAATATTCCCCGTCAGTTTCATAAAAATTGCTCGAGCCGTTCATGACATATCGCGGTAACAATATCTGATGGGAAGAACGAACAAACGGATGAACGGGACAGGCTAAGAAATAATTCATTTCTCGATACTCTCGGGTGGCTAAGTCAAAAAAGGTGCATTGTGGTTACTCCTGCCCATGACTTCACCAAATGTTGACCGGTTGTCAAAATTCTTTCGCCACGAGACTCTGTGGTAAATATGAAACCATCAATGTCAAAGATGCCACCACATCTTGAACGTGTTGCTACATTGCCCGGTGAAATATCCAGTATCTTCTCAGCTCGCAGTGGCTCATGGCCGGCTTTTTTTGTCTCACCCTGTACTTGTAAAGGACTAGCAGTATTAGACTTCTCCATCAACTGCTCTTCTCATCAGTTGTGAGACATATGACTGGGCATGAGACTATGGATTTTTTAAAAATACAAAAATCAATTTCGAATGCAAAATGATCGATTGTTTTCTGATTATGCAAATAAACAAACATCTATGACTTTTGCTATTATGCAGAATGAATGTATGTATATCATATAAGGCAGAGGATGATAACAACCTGGTCTACTCCTCCTACATGTCAAACATGATCTAATTCTAAATCAACAACTTGCTTTCATAATTTCATCATCATACGATCACGTGATATGCCAAAGAAATCAAAGTAACATAAGGATGATTTGGACAAAGGATACCAATATTATGCACTTTAAATGAATAGGTCTCTTTAATATTTATAGGCCAACATGGAGTTGGAGTCAAGCTGTTCTTTGACAAAAACTGTTCCCGAAACAGTGTACTGAGACGCGTGTTTTTAGTAGCTGCTACAATATGTATGCTACACTTGCCTACCAACTGCTAGCGAAGTTAAAAGAAACGGTGCACACAGCATGCACAATATACATGGTGACCATTACTGTTTCCATTGCTTGTGTACTGAAGTATTAGTAAAGATAAACATGGAATAACATAAATGCTGTTACAATTATAATGCAGATCACAATCTTGCAAATTTGTATTTAGAAATCGGTCGAAATCTGCACACTGCAGAAATTTGTAAACACAAAACAAAAACATGCACGAAGTCTTAACCGCACCCACTCGAACGATAGCTAGCAAAGCATAGCCAACTTTTTCTAGGCTATGTTTGTCTACGAAATCTACCGTGGGAAGATAGCATAGATGCCAAAAAATGCGTTTCCTGCGGTAGGAAATCGTAGCAGCTAGTAAAAAACGCGTGTCCGATTTACACTGTATCAGTATTGTTCATAAAGTTACCACAGAGAATATATTACTTGCACTTCAACTGCGGTCATACATTCACTACTACCTGTCACAGACCAAAGTCAGTTATCTGTGCTCAACGCTCATGCAGTTACCACTGTGATAGCTGTAACGACGGCTACGAAGTACACAAAAGGTGCTCTCGTACCAGCGCAGTTTGGTTGCCATGCACTGTGACTTGACTATTCATGCATGCAGTGAGATGCTATGCACCTGTTATGCTGTAATTCCTGCCGTACATGACGCGTGGAGTATTTGGGCCAATTTGCTGAATGTACGATAACAACGTAGTCAGTTATATTCAGCTGTTGTTAGTAGCATATCAATGTGATAAACAAATTGCGCAAGATGCGTTCAAACTGAAGTAAAATAAAGTGGTTTGTTAACTTGCATTTATAAAATGGAAATGTTAAGTTTTAATTTCAATAATCGAGAATTAAAAATCAAAACATTCGGTAACAAAGTTTCAATAATCATTTAAAAAGCTTACACGACAACCATAGATCATGTAGCACAACAGCTGGAATTTAACATACGGCACTGCAATATATCATAATATACGAATCACTTCCACATATTATTGCACACCAATAAGATACGTATAACTGAACCGAGCACCTACTTGGTAGTGTACGCATGGTAAATTACCATGCAACGCAGTAAATCACCACGCTGGCTGATTTGCACTTAATTTAGTAAATAAGAAAAGCAGATAATAAGAAAATTTATGAAGAAATTGCAAAAATGCCAAAAATCAAGCACGAAAGCAAACAAAAATCAGTGTGCTCTACATACCGTAAATATTTCGGATAGGAAGGCGGACATTTAGTTAATGCCGTTGGAAACAATAAGACCGACACTGTTTTCGATCTGCTGCTGCTGCTGCTGCAGCTGGTCAGCTGTCGGCTGATGGAAGTTCCACTCCAGTTGCTGGTACGCAATGTTCTGCTGTTGCAGCTGTTCGATCAGTTTATAGGCGAGTTCCAGTTCCCGCGTGAGTCGCGCGGCTTCCTTGCCACGAGCGACCAATGCGTTACGCAGCAGGGATAGTTCGGCCACATCACGACTTGTTCCGGGCCAGGTGCTTGCCGGAGGAGCGTCGGCCACGTCGGACGCGGAGACCGTCGGCCGAACCTCCCCCGGCTCCAGCTGCGTGTCCATCTTCATGATGAAATCGTTCAGGGAACTGACGGTCGCCAGCGAAGCGGCATCGCCAGCGGTCTGGTTGCCGAGCCCGGCGGAGTGGCCGTCTCTGGTACACTGTTGCCACAGCCAAGACGTAGCATCGTCGCCGGTGGCAAGCAGCTGGTTTGACATCATATCTCCGTTAGCAAACAGCTGCCTGCCTGCAGGAAAACTGTACACACAACACCACCGTCACAGTATTGTTGACTTAACAAACACAAAATCATTATTTTATCTTTGCCCTTGCAAAAGGTCTACAAGTGTATATCAATGTCAACAGACACAAGGACATTACACCGCTGTTACATCAGGTCCACTGGCTTTGTGTACCAGATTGGATTACTTCTAAACTGGTGACACTGATGTTTCAGTGCATCTACGGGACTGCTCCCGGTTACTTGTCATCTGACGTGAGACACGTGGCGGATGTACCCGGCCGAAAACACCTACGTTCGGCAGCATCATCCTTACTAGCCATCCCCGCTACCCGACGGGGCATGTTCGCAAGACGTTTACGATTCTGGTGATGCTGACAAGAATACACTGATCAGAATACTAACCTGCACAATGCCGCCGGTTGAGAAGCAGCCGATGGAACACCGGATGGAGGCACGGCAGTTCCAGTTCCACCGAACGACTGGTCGGCACCGAGGCACAGCTGAGCGGGTGCTGCAGTATCCGCAGCAGACCACACCTGAGAGAATGATGGTAGCTGATCATCACCCAGCGACGTGTCGCCAGCCAGGCTCGAAAGTGTAGCCGGATCTGCACATATGCCAGCCGACTCCAGAATGGTCCTTGCCATCTCTTCCGCCATCTGCTCTGGAGTCAACGTCACCAGCGGCTGTGTGGTGGCACAACTTGAGGCGGTCGATATGGCTGCCGGTGTTTTTTCTTTACTGTCTTTCTTCCTCTTAGATTTCGACACATCTGATGCCTGAAGGCCGTTGGCGATTAGATAATGTTGCATCTCGTTGTCGTAGCGTAACTGCAAAAATTCAATCACAAATTGCAATTAGATAGCTGTATTGTGTAGAATGGCCACAATACAGTATTCGGCTCGAAGCTGTTTACTTCCTGCATTCAACGACGGCCTAGTGTCACATGACTCAATAGTCGATGATGATTGGCTGCCTGCAACTGAGTGATGTCAGCATTATCTGCCATGATGTCAACCCGCATCGGACGTGGAGAAAATTTGGGGAGCTTTCGTGTATGAAGTGTACAGGCCAGGGAATGACTTATTCCAACGGTAGAAATGGAAACTAGAAATCCTGTGGACGGTTATTTTAGCAGTGAATTTCCAGTGATCTGTAATCATTGTAGAGTTATGGTAGCCAGAAGTCGCAAGACATTAAAATTTTCCACAAATTTTTGCGTTTTTTTGGAAAAACGACCTCTTACAGTAAAATTTTCATAATTATGTTCTGAAAGTTGTCATCACCTCACCTTTCGACCTTTGTGTTCAAATTTAATGAAATTTGGCCGACGGGAAATCGTGCATTGCTTACCTAAAAAAAAACAAAAAAATTGCCTGGCTCTCCAGCTGTCGCTACTGTACGAATCATGCCAAAAATCTGCCAGGGCCAGTCCCCGAAAATGTACTCAAAGTGCTCCTGATTTTATCCAAATTGGTTCAATTTCGGCGGAGTTATAGCCGAACGTGTGAACACCGCCAAAATGTGCCATAAAGTGAATCCAATAATCGGCTGAAGACCAGATGCGAGCCGAATAATAACATTTCTTCACCACTAATGCTATGCTAAAGATAAAAATTTTCTAAAGCAGAACAAGAGTAACACAATCAATGCATAAAATTATTTTAAGCAACGATCATCATACTTAACATATTATGCTTAACCTACTGTCAGATCAGAACAAACTGCGCATTGTCGTATCAGTTTCTGAAGCACGATTTTAGTGGCATTGTCCATTTAACAACTCCATCCACTGTGTCAATGCTATGCAGTTATCTCTCAGCAAAATATGCCCCTGTACCTGTAGTTTTCTCCTTACACTCGACTACTGTAACTTACACCTTTAAACAACCACTCCAAACAATCAACAAAACTATGGTTTCCATCTTATCTCCGGCACGTTAGTCATAACTAGTGTTGTTATGGTAACCGAAACTTCCGCCGAAACCTAGGTTTTTTCCAAGACCGTTCGTCGCCGAAACCTAGGTTTTTCCCGCCGGAATTTATGGTTTTCAGGCCTACATTACTGGTTCATTCCTAGCTTGTTCGTTTTGAGTGCCTTATTGCATGTATGCGGTTGTTTGCCGTTCGAACTAGGGATGATGAAAGTTGTCATACCATATGACCGTAGGCATAAAGAAGTTTACAACACGTTAATTATGAGAACCGAAACCGAACCGAAAACCGAGGTTTTTCTTGCAAAACCTACCGAAACCGACCGATGGCAAAATTTTTGAAACCGTAACAACACTAGTCATAACACCCTCGCACCTGGCAAAATCTACATTATCTCTCTTCTTTTGCATGCTCACACCAACATAACTTCCAATTTATACGAGATTAGGACGAGCTCAGAATACATTGCATTCCCAAAGCTATTTACTCTCCTACCCATGACCTAGCTGCTACTTTCTGCAAACTGAGACAAGACTGCGTGTGGACCTTATCAAGTGCAAAATCATCGTTGAAATGTTGCTTGTTTGCGTCACTCATCTCTCGCCACAGACGCCCGATAGTGGCGCCCACTTCACAGACAGACATGCTCGGGTTTGCCGACTTCACTTTCTGCCAAATCTACAGCATGACAACATCAACATGGCACTCCTCAACTCTTTACGACCGTTTGACTTGTAAATTACTCGTACTCACTCAACCGCAGACAGTCTGAACCACACATTCCATGTGTCTCACAACAGATGTAATAATGTAAACACTACTCACACGTTCTTATCACAACTGCATTAACTGATAAGCGGCGTTGTAATGATTTTAAGTGGACAGTGAAAGCACGATTTCTTTTAAAATCCGAAGCAAACTGGAATCAAGATTTTGCAGTAATGAATTATGTTTATAAAATACCCATCACCCTTCATTGACTGGCATTGGTCACGTGACATGATTTAACACTTCCATGAACTAGAGCACAGACATGACAAGTCTAAAATGTTAAATAAATTAGCCATGTACGTGACTGGCAGTCGACTCCTACTTACTGCCAACTTCAAAGTCACGTGACACACAAACTAAGACAAAAATCCAAATTCCGGCCCGATAAGTTTTAAATATTGCCCCCTAATTTAAGAATCCGTGGTCATTTGCCAGCCCCCATCACAAATGGGGAGGAGACAGCCTTTGAAAATAGCTGAATTTGCGACTTTCAAGGGCTCGTGACCTTAACCTTGGAGCGGATCATACTGCATACCGTCATGCATCACTCGTCGACCTCTACCTATGTACTAAATTTCATTGAAATCGAAGGAACCTTTTATGGACGGACGGACGTACGGATGGACGGACATTTGAGACCCACTTTATTAAGTCGACTCGGAGGAGTCGACCTAATAAATGCATGCACGAGATTAACTGCAACGAGATTAATTGCAATGTATATCTGGCACTGCTAGATCCATGTGCCGCAAGGAATAACGAGACATGCATGCAAGTAATACAAATGGTGCGATACCCACAACTACCTGCCACACATCGTTCTAGCATGTGTAATATTCTATGCTCCTGCCTTTCAGCTCAAGACAGAAAACTGTGCCTACATCAGTTATAAGTTGACCACATTGGCAAGATGTATCCTGTGATGTATTGATGAGCATGCTATCAGTAACAACAAAATAGCAGCAGTAGGAGTGAGTGCATGAGCATGTAATGGGTGGTACTCCCTACAGCTACACGTCTCCGAAATGACTTATTTTGTGGCCGGTGGGACATAAAACCCTAACTCAATCAATCCCTGCAGCTATATGGCTGTTCACTGTCTGATTTCACATATAATATAGTCCAAAAAACCTGTAGCGATATTAAACCAATGCCGTAAATAGTGTTGTTATGACCATCGAACTTTTACTCCCATCGCAGTGGTTTCTGGGCGCTGTTTCTGAAAACTGCCCCTCGCTTCTACAGAGCAGCGATAGTCATCTAAATGCAACGTCATCTGAGTGTGAAGGCATGGGAGTCGACGGCAACACCGCCCGCTGTCCCCCGCGTGTGTGCCCGCTTCCCCACTCGGGACAGTCTAGGCACTTTACTTAGTGAGAGTGTCGCAACGGTCTCACTTAGTGCACCCCATACCGTCGCGTGCAGTGAGCAATTAGCGCATTCCAGGACAGCCGGAACGATCTGGAAGCCCCGACATCCACCTGTTTCAGATTAACAACCCTAGCCTTGACATTAACCCATATTCGCCACCGGCACCGCGGCGGCATGTCAAGAAGACACCGCCACCGACCGAGTTGAAAATTCCTGCCACCGTAACAACACAAGCTGTAAATTTCCAAAAAAATAAATTGTTCATTAAAAACCAATAAACATCACAGCACTAATCATGAGATATATAAAAAAAATTCTCACCCCTTTGCTGAATCTCATATAAGGTGACAGTGGCTTCTTTGGTGGAGTAGATACGTCAACAACGCCGGCTGGTCGGAAGCTGCCAAAGGTTTGTGTCGAAGGCAATATAAAGTTATTTGGCACAGATAAGAGGTCTGCGGCATGGTGAGCTGAGCTACTTGGAACCTGTGATTGGAGTGTTGTAACTGCTGACATATTCAACTGCCCAAAGTTGGTCCCTGAATCTGGTATGGAGCCAAGTTTCATGCTGTCTTCAGACTTACACTGGATGTAGTACTGAGAACAGTCATTTGGCAGATCAACAGATGACACAGAAGACATGTTAATCTCTGCTGCGCTGCCGAGAGTCGACTGGGCAGATACAAAATTTGCTGTCGGACCGCTCGACGTTGAATATGCCTCTGTAATGCCGGCAGAATTCAACAGGTCATATCCACCCGGTTTTGATGCATCGACTGCAGTCATAGCTTCCAAATCATTCGACATAATACCAAGATCCGCCTCAACAGCAGTGCCATTAGGCAACAATGGATGAAGCGTGTGCATGAGAGGTGACGGGTTAGTCAGCGACAAAAACTCCGACATATCAACATCGTTACTTGAAGATGATGGTGCTGCCAATCTGATATCCATGTTCTCCCGAGTCTAATTCTAAAACAAAAATTTAGAAAAACAATCACTAAGATTTGACACAAACATTTGCGAAAATGTACTGCATTTGTGAAAATATACTACACTGTGTCCCAAAAAAGAAAGACACCAGTGCTTAAAATAGTTTGAAAAAGCTGGGGGTTCCTTCTCACCTTTTACCCCTTTCCCTTATACCCTCCCTCAGTCTACCACCCCACTACCCCCTGAGCTGGGGGGGCTGAGCTATGTATTTGGGATTATTAACATCTCTGTGTCTTTGATATAAATTATGTTTCCTTCTCACACATTTGACAGCTCTATGTGTAATCCATCGTGCTTTCTTGTAACTGCTACAACATGACAAATTATCTGGAACAAATCGTTCAATTGCATTCTGCAGAATACGTCTGAAGGCAGCCAAGCATTCTTCCACTTCACCATCAAGGACCATTTCCCAGTTTACTTGCTGTAACATGTGTCTGATACCATCAAAATCTGCCGTGCTAAAACCTTTAGAAGTACCCTTGTACTCAATTTGCCGAACATTTAGTACTGTTGTCCATTTCAGCATGTGACGGTCAGTTGATACAAAGTTTCCTACAATATCTATGTCATCAACCACGTCAGGTTTGTCTGTAATAACCAAATCTAGTGTGGTCGTACTGTAGATTATAGTCGGTTGTGTTATATGTTGGGTGAAGAAGCAGTCGTCTAGTCATTCAATGAAGAGTTTGCTGGCTTCTGTTAATGAGCTGTTATCAATTGCTGACCAGTTGATGTCACCAAAATTAAAGTCGCCCATCAGAAGTGTATGTTGACTGCTGACTTTAATCAACATCTGACGCAGCAATTCAACTAAGTCCATATTGAAGATATTATCTATTAGGTGTTTTGTAACATACTCCTATTAATAAATCTTGACCTGGTTTACTCGGAAGTCGACACCAGATGTCTTCTGGAAATGCGGTATAAAAGCTGACGACTGCAATTCCCATTTCACATACAACAGAACTTCTCCCCTCTATGACCGTTTTCTCTATCTTTACAGTACAAATCATAACCAGGAACGTTCAGTTCATCATCTGATATATCATCATTCGGTGTCTTCCCGTTTCGCTGAATGCCGTGTAAGCTTTTCTTTCCATCATTTTCATTTTAAATTCCTTTCATTAATGCGATACAACCTTTTTATGGGCTGTCAACGAAATGCGCGTAAAAAATATTACCGTTACTGTGTCGGTTAGGGTTAGTGTTACGGTTAGGGTAAGTTTAGTTTGACGTCATCGGCATTTCCTTTTTAGGAAATAAGTAAATTACACGGGTTTTCGGCGAAATGGGATTCGACGAAACGGGATTCGGCGAAATGGGGTATAACCCATCATTCAGCCAGCTTTCCTTAATTCCAATTACATCAAGCTTAAACGTTTCAACAATACAGAAAAGACTGTCCAACTTGGAAACAATACTCCTGGCATTAAAATATAAACATGTAATGTTTCTCATGGGTTCCGTGCCATTATCAATTGCATTGTAAGATTTACCCATGGGTTGTCCTCCTCGTCTGGTGTTCCTCTTCGTTTCACTATCCAATCCCCGACTATTATGAGATCCTATTCCGCCTTGCCTTTAGTAGTTGCACTAATTGTTGTCTGGCTTGTCGTTGCTACAGTGTAAAATTTTGATGTATAAACACCTTGTGCAGACGTTGCTGTCTCCTTTCACGTTTTTTTGCAGGTTATTATCAGTCCGGGATCTTTGGGCCATCAGTCCAGCAGAGTAATCCTAACCTTAACGTCAACCTTAATGTGCACCAGTTAACACAGCCACATAGCCCTGGGACCAACTAAATGTCAGTGGGCCACATTGAACATAACATCTTCGTGTAATCTGCGTTTTAAATTGCCTCCCAATCTCTAACCTTCAAATACACGTTACTTCCACTTCACGTGAATTAACTGTTCATGAGAGTACACGTAAATTACGAAAATACAAAACTTCATCAACAACACAACTTCTCCATTGATTTGTCTAATACGCTAGAACCACCCAGAAATGACCTCTACACAAGTTTTGAATGCAACATTGTCGTCATCATCCTACATTAATAAATTGTTATCATATATTTTATTCTTATATATTTCATATTGTAGTATCTAGCAGTGCGTGCATATGTGAAATCAAGATGCCAATTTAGTATAAAATATGTGCCGAAATTGCAAAGACCCACAATTTCTGAATGAACGTCTTTCTTAGCGTGTGTCATTGGGCATGCGCACATCTCTCTGCTACTTCCGTGATTGGGCGGGGCGACGGGCGATGTCATTCGTTGTGTGTTGTATTGGTTGTTGTTGGTTATTGGACGTTAATTAATGTATATTTCTTGAATATCACCTGTTGTTCGATGTATATTTAGCAGACGCGTTATTGATTCTAATATGGCAACTACCGCTTCACTATCTCACGGCTCTGGATGTCGTAAGTTTCTCTCATTGTGGAATTGTATACGGTGTAATTCTGTTGTAGCAAAGTGATGTTATTCATTGGTTTTTGACGACCGTGGTAATGCCACGGTCGTGATAATAGGATTCAGGTCGTCTGTCTTGCCGGTAACGATTTTGCTTTAGATTTTACCATAATGTTTTTGTCGTTATACCAGTTGTACGCAAACCAATGGTCTTTGCGGCCATAGGACATGGAATTTTCAATTTACAGCAACGCAAATGACTTCTCAGTTCTCATTACGTAAAGTACTGTTATTGTATTGGTCCATTTATCATATTTGAAGGGTAAGGGGTGTATATAAGTGTTCTTAACATTCCCCATTACCATCAAGATTTTACGCTGCGGTTCGAGTTCCATCACTCGGAACTCGTATTCCTGTAATACTGTCCCGGCGTCTAGGCATGTTTTAGATAAGGCGGTTCCGACAGTCGGAACTAGAACTAGAGTTCTGACATATGGAACTCCAATACTCCAGTTCTTAGTGTTGGAACACCAGGACAAGTTCCGAGTTTCGGAACTCATCCCTAACCCTAACCGGAACTTGTTTTGGAGTTCCGATACTCGGAACTCTTTTTGGAGTACCGACACTGCAGGAATCATGAATGTACACCAAATGGCGCCATTTGTCTCAACACAACTGTAATTAAGAAATAAACTGTAGTAATGTCTTAAGTTCTATAATGAGCAACAACTAATTAACTGAATGTTCAGGTACAGTTTCATTGATGTGCATTCAGCTATTAAAAAGGATTAATTCTGGGGTAATATAAGAAAAGAGGGGTATAGTCTTTTGGTGGGTAAACAAGTATAGTTTCGACGCTCGAAACTCGTATTGGGAGTTCTGACACGCCAAACTCGAACTCTTCCGACACTCGGAACTCTAATACAAAATGTCGGAACTAGAACCACTTAGTAAATTTAACTGCTGTGAGTATGTTGCATTATTTTTGTTTGGGCGATGTGACATTAAATTACATGAAAAATAAGCTGGCGATTAAATGTTCTAGTAGAGCTGACAGACAGTTTGGAACCAAGACACTTCAGCGCCAAGATATTTCGGTTCTAAGGCTGGGACACTTCAGCCCTAGGGCTTGGACACTTCTGTCCTAGGCTTGGGATATTTCGACACTAGTGCCGAAGTGTCCACAGAACACTACCTATGACATAACTGCATGCTGGTGACAGATAGACAGCTGAAACATTTTAAGAGGCATAAAAAATGTAATGCATTTGCTTGAAATTCACCTTACTGCTGGTCCCAGGGCTATTTTCAGTGTGACTGTGTTAACTGGTGCACATTAAGGTTGACGTTATGGTTAGGAGGTTAGGATTACTCTGCTGGACTGGCGGCCAAAAGGTCCCGGACTGATAATGCTAAAATGTTTTTCCGCTAGTCGTAATGTAGGCAAGTAATCTTTCTTGCTGAGGTTAAATTAAGTGTTCCTGTATTGTATATGTTGAACCAGTTGAATGGCGGCACTTTCTGTCAAAAACAAAAACACAGATCGAGACAGCAGGCATCAAATGTGTTTATTACAGTGCTTAATGTAAATGAAAATATATGCATACACATTTAGTTAGTGTTGTTACAGTGGCAGGAATTTGCAGCTGGGTCGTTGTTGGTGTTTTTTTGACATGCCACCACTGTGCCAGTGGTGGATATTGGATGTTGGTCAGTGTCAAGGCTAGGGTTGTTAATCGGAAACAGATGGATGTCGCGACTTTCAGAGATCGTTCCGGCTGTCACTGCATGCGATGGTATGGGCTGCACTAAGTGAGACCTCACTGAGTACAGTGCATAGACTGTCCCAGCAGTCCTGTTGCAGGTGGGGAAGCAGATGCCCGAGGGAGGACGGGCGGTGTCGCGGACTCGCCGTGTATTCACACGGGATCAAATGACGCGGCATTTAGATGACTATCGCTGCTCTGCGAAACAGCGCCCAGAAAGACCACAAAGAACACTGTAAAACACCGCGGTGGTGGTGTTGGTTCGGTGGTAGCCAACCACTGCGATGGCGGTGAAAGTTCGGTGGTCGTAACAAAACATTTAGTTGTTACAAATACAAGTAATAATATTGTCAGAAACTGCAGTTGAAAATGCAGAGCGATGCACTCAGATGTAAAAATATGGTTTAGTAACTATAGCAGTCCGACCAGCGCATTGACTTGAGTAGGTTACTCATGATTGCTCGTTACGCTTAGCTTATTGTTCAAAGACTCACGATACTCGCGAGTTGTCACCTGGCGAAACTATTGTCTTTGAATTAATCTTGGCTAGGCACTAGATGGCGTCATAGATGACACATAGATGGCGTCTTTGTAGGAGACCGTTCACTAATTAACGTCGTCTCTCGCATAAGCCTAGTAGCGTGTTCGTTACACAGAAGGCCTGTTCTTCAGATGCGAGTCTCGCGAGTAGTCACCTGGAGTAGTCATTGCAGTTGCTTTTAGGGCACATAATGTTAAGGCACACAGACGGCTTCTTTGGATTAAGTAGGCTATGTCTTGCCTCAGGCCTATTGCTCAACGAAACACGACTTGCGATTTTTGAGAGTCATTACATGATGATGTTGTCTTTTTGAAGTAGGCTAAATTGGCTAATATTCCAGGTTAGTAAGTGAAGGTCGTTTATGTTCAAAATCGTCGTTTTTTGTGTATGGTCACTTGAAATAGTGATATACGGTTAACTTAACCCCCAAAAATGGCAAGACACTTCGGCCCTTGGACCCCAAAACTTCCAGACAATTTAGGGTGAGACAGTTCAGCACTTAGGTCCTAACAATCTTTTGGGCACTGGTGTCGAAGTGTCCGGACAGTTCGTACCTGCCTCACAACTAATTTGCGATTTTCGCACGTCACATGGTGAAGTTATCGTCTTTGAAGTAATATTATAAAAACAAAAACTGGCTTCAGTTTCTCTTTATTGTAAAAGCCGCCGTTCTAAAACAGCAAATATCAAAATTTTATCCGCAAATTCTAAGC